>UMEW01002338.1_pt1 | contig 27400 bp, 19 predicted proteins | sample 1964851 | NCBI WGS metagenome assembly UMEW01 (sample SAMEA4836030, study PRJEB28245) | human gut metagenome | biome: gut microbiome; material: fecal sample | place: Denmark | collected 2008 | reverse complement strand
GGTTTTCTTTGCTCAAAGAAAGCTCAGAATTCCGAAGAATGCTTAAGCATTCTTGTTTAATAATCATCCGATAAAGGATTAAAGATCATAATACCTTTCAAATTCGGCGGGATGCGGAATCTGATTGATGCGTGCAGCCTCTTTGCGCTTGCGATCGATCCAGATATTGAGGAGCCTCTCGGGGAATACGCCGCCGCGGGTCAGATAGTCATGGTCTGCTTCAAGGGCATCAAGTGCCTCGTCAAGGCTCTTGGGAAGGCTGTCGATCTTTGCTTTTTCCTCTTCGGGAAGGTCAAACAGGTTGAAATCATAGGGACCCCAGCCGCAGACGGAAGGATCGATTTCGTTGATAATGCCGTCGAGACCTGCCATAAGGATTGCCGCATAAGCATAGTAGGGGTTGCAGGTTCCGTCGGGGTTGCGCAGCTCGAAACGCTTAGCCATGGGCGATTTTGCGTAAGCGGGGATGCGAATTACCGCAGAGCGGTTCGCTGTTGCATAGCCGATGGTAACGGGAGCTTCAAAGCCGGGAACAAGGCGTTTGAAACTGTTGGTGGACGGGTTTGTGATTGCGCAAAGGCTCTTTGCATGTTTAAGCAGACCGCCCATGAAGTTGTGTGCAAGCTTGGAGAGCTGAGCATAGCCGTTTTCATCATAGAAAAGGGGCTTGCCGTCCTTGGTGAGCAGCATGTGAACGTGCATACCGTTGCCGGCTTCCGCATAGATGGGCTTGGGCATGAAGGTTGCGGTGCAGCCTTCTTCAACGGCAGCGTTGCGGATGATGTATTTTGTTACCATGGTGTTGTCTGCCATTTTGACAACATCATCAAGCTCAACCTCGATTTCAAGCTGGCCGGGGCCGCCGACTTCGTGGTGATGATACTTGACTTTAACGCCCCAATCTTCCATAAGCATGCACATTTCGCTGCGGAGATTGTAATACCTGTCCTGCGGAGCACCGATGTGATAGCCGCCCTTGTGCGGAATCTGGAAACCGTCTTCACTGCTGCCGGTGTTCCAATCGGCTTCTTCGGTGTCAATTTCACAGCGAACGCATTCGGGACGAGTCTCGAACTGAACATTGTCAAACACATGGAATTCGAATTCCGGTCCGATGATCATTTCGTCGGCAATGCCGGATTCACGCATGTATTCAACAGCGCGCTTGATAACGTTGCGGGGATACTGATCGAACGGGCGGTTCTCGGGACGGTCGATAATCATTGCATCGCCGCTCATGGTGAGGGTCGGAACCTCCGCAAAGGGATCGACAGCAGCGGTGGAAAGGTCGGGAATGAAGACCATATCGCTGTTTTCAACGGGTGCGTAGCCGTAGTTGGAACCATCAAAGCCGATGCCGTATTTCATCGTGTTTTCATTAAAACGGGCGGCGGGGATGGTGATATGACGCCAACGACCATCGATATCGGTCATTTTGAAATCGACCATTTCAATTTCATTGTCAAGGATGAATTCCTTTGCCTGCTCAATTGTTTTAAACAGCACGGGTGAAACCTCCTGAATAGGTAAAATTTTTTTGAACGAAACAAAACCCATTGCTTCTGTTCATGCTTATTGTGACAGATTTTTGCTGATATGTCAAGGAAAACACGATATATATTTACCTGTATACGAAAAGCAAACGGCGATGCGGCAATTTCTTAGCCGTATCTTATCCGTGTACATGATAAAATTAAAAAAAACAGCAACCGAGAGGCTTTGCTGCGCCGTCAAATCGACAGGCACAGAATAAAAACATACGAAATCAATGCGTATGCGGCCGAAACGGTGCATCGGAAAAATCGGGAGGAAGGTTAATGGATATTTTTGATATTTTAACGCTTATCGGCGGTCTGTGCCTGTTTTTGTTCGGCATGAACGTAATGGGTGACGGACTGGAGCGCAGAGCGGGCGGAGGGCTGAAGCTTTTGCTCGGCAAGCTGACAAACAACCGCATGAAGGGCTTCCTGACGGGTCTCGGAGTGACGGCGGTGATTCAAAGCTCATCAGCAACAACGGTTATGGTCGTTGGGTTTGTTAACTCGGGACTCATGACGCTTAAACAGTCCATCGGCGTTATCATGGGGGCGAACATCGGCACAACGGTAACGGCGTGGATTCTGAGCCTCGGCGGAATTTCAAGCAGCAATGTCTTCGTTCAGCTTTTGAAACCCACATCGTTCACACCCGTGCTTGCATTGGCAGGAATGATTCTTTTGATGACGGGAAAAACGGACAAAAAGAAGGACACCGGCACAATTCTGCTCGGTTTTGCAACGCTGATGTTCGGAATGGACACAATGTCCGGTGCTGTTGCCGGGCTTGCGGATGTTCCCGCCTTCCGCAACATGTTCATAATGTTCAAAAATCCGCTTTTCGGAATGCTTGCGGGTGCGGTGCTGACGGCGATAATCCAAAGCTCATCGGCCTCCGTCGGCATTTTGCAGGCGTTGACCGTCACGGGACAGGTATCTTACGGTGCGGCGATTCCGATCATCATGGGACAAAACATCGGAACCTGCATAACGGCGATCATATCCTCTTTCGGAGCCAACAAAAACGCAAAGCGTGCCGCAATCGTGCATCTTTCGTTCAACGTTATCGGCACGGTGGTTTGGCTGACGGTGTTCACGATCGTTTCCTATGTTTTCAAACCAATGTTGTTTGATACGGCGGCAAGTTATCTCGGCATTGCTGTCGCGCATTCGCTCTTCAATATCCTTTGCACCGCGCTGCTGTTCCCGGCTGCGCCCCTGCTTGAAAGAATTGCGGTTCGGCTTGTTCCGGACGGAAACAAGAAGGACACGATCTCCGAACTGGACGACCGCCTGCTTGCAACACCCGCAATCGCGCTGGAACAATGCGAGCGCATGGTTGAAACCATGGCGGAGGAAACGTCGGAGGCTTTCAAACTGAGCATGGATATGCTCACGAATTATGATGCGGATTCGGCGGGAAAAATACGTAAAGCCGAGGATAACAGCGATCATCTGGAGGACATCATCGGGACGTATCTCACCAAACTCAGCAGGAATCAGTTGACGGAGGACGACAGTGCGGAGGTTTCCAAGCTGCTCAAAGCGATAGGCGATTTTGAACGAATTTCGGATCACAGCGTCAATATTCTTGAATCGGCGGAGGAACTCCGCAGCAAAAAAATCGAGTTTACCGGGCGGGCAAAGGCGGAGCTCGGCGTGCTTTGCAGTGCCGTTTCCGAAATTTTGACGGCTGCATGTGCCGCATTTAGGGACAGTGATCCCGAAAAAGCGATGAAAATCGAACCTTTGGAGCAGGTTATTGATGATTTGAAGGTTCAGCTGCGCGACAGGCACATTGCACGGCTCAAGAACGGCGAATGCACGGTTGAAGCGGGATTCATTTGGTCTGACATACTGACGAATCTTGAGCGTGCATCGGATCACTGTTCCAACATTGCTCTCTGCGTTATTGATGCGGGCAAACACAATATGAACATGCATGAATCTCTGTCCGAAATGAAGAAGGACAACCCCGCATTCGAGGACGAGTTTGACATGTACACCCGCAAGTATCGCATAACAGGCTGATAACGGAGCGACAGCATTGCCGCAATACGGCAAAACCATATTCAATCGTTAATTTCTTCATGCATACAAAAAGCGGACGGAGGCGGAACCGTCCGCCTTTTTGTTGTGCCGCACTCCTTTTCGAAACAGCCGGAGACCGTTTGAATTTCGGCATAAAGCGGCAGTACTTAAACGAAATTAAATCAATGTCCGGATTCAATCGAAAAAGCAGGTTTTGCGGATAAATTCGTACTTCGGACAAACGGCGGGTTTTATGCATTGTACGGAAGGGGAATGAGGGATATAATCAATCGTGCGGTGCGGCGGAAGCGTGTCTGCCCGCAAAAACATCGCATCCGCAAAACGGGTAAACGGATATAAACGAAAAGGAAGGAAGCTTTCGCTGCGGCGGGAGCAGCGGTCATAAAAACGGTTATGAAGATTAAGGCGGCTCGGAATTCAATCGAAACCGATTCATCCGGCAAAGAAAACACGGCAGTCAATGCGAACACGGCGGCGGGGGAGGAAAAGACTTTTCTCGGCACGGAACCTATCGGCAGGCTGCTGTTTAAGCTGGCTGTGCCGACGGTCATTGCGCAGCTTGTGAACATGCTTTACAACATTGTTGACAGAATCTATATCGGTCATATGCCGGGTGACGGCAGTGCCGCGCTGACGGGCGTGGGCGTGTGTATGCCGCTCATACTTATCGTTTCCGCGTTTGCTGCATTTGTGGCCTCCGGCGGTGCGCCGCGCGCTTCAATAAGCATGGGCAAGGGTGATTATGACTCCGCCGAAAAAATTCTCGGCGGCTGTGTTTTGATGCAGGTTGTGATTTCCGCCGTGCTGACGGTGGTTCTGCTTGTGTTCGGCAGGGATCTGCTGCTTGCATTCGGTGCAAGCGAAAACACGATTGATTATGCGGCGGATTATATGAGCATATATGCGATAGGAACGCTCTTTGTGCAGCTGACGCTCGGCCTGAATGCCTTTATCACGGCGCAAGGCTTTGCAAAATACGGGATGCTGACGGTGCTTATCGGTGCCGCTGCAAATATCGTGCTCGATCCGATTTTTATTTTCGGTTTCAAAATGGGCGTTCGCGGTGCGGCGCTTGCAACAGTCATTTCGCAGGGGATCTCCTGCATATGGGTCATTTTGTTCCTGCGCGGGGGAAAAACGGTTTTGAAGCTGAAGCGTGAAAACATACGCTTTGCTCCGCGCATTATACTTCCGTGCATCGCACTCGGGCTTGCAACGTTCATCATGCAGGCAAGTGAAAGCGTGATTTCGGTATGCTTCAATTCATCGCTGCTGAAATACGGCGGGGACATTGCCGTGGGCGCAATGACGATCCTCACAAGCGTGATGCAGTTTGCAATGCTGCCGCTGCAGGGCGTTGCGCAGGGCGCACAGCCGATTTTGAGTTATAATTTCGGGGCAAAAAATGCCGACCGTGTTAAAAAGACTTTTTTCCGTCTTCTCACCGTAAGCCTCTGCTATTCCGTCGCGCTTTGGGCTTTCGTGATGCTGTTTCCGAAAACCTTTGCCGGAATATTCAGCCCGAATCCGGAGCTTGTAAATTTCACCGGTGATGCTTTGCGAATATACTGCGGTGCGCTCTTCCTTTTCGGAATTCAAATCGCCTGCCAGATGACTTTTGTTTCCATCGGCAACGCGGGCTGCTCAATAATCGTTGCGGTTCTCAGAAAATTTGTGCTGCTCATACCGCTGATTTATATCATGCCGCAGCTGCTTGCGGATAAAACAAATGCGGTTTACACTGCCGAACCGGCTGCCGATGCAATTGCGGTAACATGCACGGCGATACTGTTTTCAATCGAATTCCGAAAAGCCCTGAAAAAACTGAATGCGGATTCCGCAGGCGGAACACAAACCGCAAAAACGGACTTGCGGGTTTAGCCCTCCGAAACAATGCTCCGCAGTGCCCGGTGCTTTACGATAATGTGCTGACGGAATAATGTATCGATAACAAAAAGCCGCCTTCCGAAACTGTCGGTCGGCGGCTTTTGTGAACCCGATATTCTAAATAAGCTTGTTATACAAAATTTTTGTTAACTCTGATTTAGTTATGATTCAGTCAATGTTCATAGGGAGCATGAAACGAGCGACTCTTTGAGCGTTGAAAAAATGATAATCAAACTTAATATCCTCTTCATGCGTAAATCCCTCAAAGTTTTTACTCAAACCTGATATTTTCCGCAATATAAGCGGCAAGCCCTGCGGCGTTGTCAACGCTGTTGGAAAGCTCAATGATACCGAACACGGGGTTGTCCTTCGTGAATGCGGCTGCGGCGGGGTTTTCGAACGCATGGAAGCCCTTTCCGACCGTCCAGTCGTTGGGAGTGCATTCATGGTAGGCGGAGGTCCAGCCGCTTTCGAAATCAGCGGAAGCTTCGCTGACGGCTTGATAATTGGAAGCGGTGAAAAGGCGAACATGGTTCATGAGCGTGGCTGCGGCATAGACGCCTGCAACGCCGTCGGTCTCATAGGCCTGCTTGTCATATTCGGCGGCACATACGGCGCCGACACAATTGCCGTTTTCGTCAAGAATAAGCTTGCGCATATCCATTCCGGCGCAAAAGTCCGAAAGGGAAGCGGAAGCGCCGTCGGTTTCGGCTTTGACCGTCCAGCCCTCGGGCAGCACAAAGTTGACAGAGAAAGCGGAGGCGGAGCCTGCGGTGGGGAAAGTGACTTTCACAGGCTGACAGGCATTTGTGTACCCGCTGAAAACGGGAACCGCCGTTGCGGGCGGAGCTGTCGGGACGGCGGCGGGGGAAGCTTCTGCGGCGGGGGACTGCGGTGCGGGTGTTCCGTCAGCCGATGCGGGCTGCTTTTGGCACGCTGCAAAGGAAAAAACGGTCACGATTGCAATTGAAAATGCAGCAATTGCTGCAAGCACTTTCGCCGAGCGGCGAACGGTTGAGTGATTGTGTTGCGTCATTGTTGTTCATCCTTTCTGAGCTTTGCTCAAGACGAATAACCAGTAATTTAGAAACTTGGTTCGTAAACATTATACCTCAATTATAAAAAACAAACAACTGTTGAATAAGAAAAATAACAATATATTTAATGCAACTTGGTTAACACGCGAAGACCGCATATCACTTTGACAGATGCGATATTTTGCGGTATAATAACGTGAATTCATGTGCCTCGCGCGGCGGAACAAGGGGAATGAACGTTCGTCCGTCGGCGCGGGGATGGAAAGGAACAAAATGATGACACAAAAAAGGTTCAATGCGCTGCTTTCAATGCTGCTTTGTGCGGCGATGCTGCTGAGCATGGTCGCTATGCTTTCGGGCTGCACTCGTTCGGGAAAAAATGATTCCCCTGCTTTGCAGCACAAAATCCTGCATTATTACAGCGAGAAAGACAGCACTTCATACTTCTTTGTCGACGGCAAAAAACTTGAAGATCGCATCGGAAGCGGCATCAGCACCTTCCTTTCGGTTGACGGCACGTCCGCAGCCGTGATCGCTGCAACGGCTCTGTATCGCGTTGATGCAAACGGAATTATTCTCGTTTACCCTGCCGCCGTAACGCGTGCGGTGCTTTCCATGGACGGGAAAAGCATCCTTTTCGCAACGGCAACGAAGGCATTTTTGTACAGCAGCGACACGGGCGAAACGACCGAGTTCGAAGGCATTGAAGCTGAAACCGTGCTGAGCCTTGCGCTTTCCGAGGATGCAAAAACAGCCGCCGTGACCGTCGGTCAAAAGGGCGGAAGGACGGCGACCTATATCTGTTCCGAAGGAAAGGCCGAAAAGAACAGCGAGGATACATATGCGGTTGCAATTTCAAACGGGGCGGAGCGCATGTATTGCCTTGAATACGTTGACGGCGAGCTGACCGGGAGGCTGCATTTTGTTCAGAACGGCAAGGATTCCGTTATCAGCACCAATGCGTCGCTTTATTTTGAAGTAAATCGGGATGCAACCGAAATAACTTTTGACGTTAAATCCAAAACGCATTACAGCGCAAAGGGCAGCGAGGCAAAGCAGCTTGTTGATGCTTCCGCGCTTTCGCTTGCGGGTGCGCAGTATTCAACGATGGGCGGCAGCGAATGCACCGTTCTGCTCAAAAATGCCGGAAGCCTGTTCAACAGCATGTTCTACACCGAATACAATGCCAAGGATTCGGACGGCAACCAATTCGTTGAATACGATTTGTATTTTGTAAATTCCTCCAAAAAGGCTGTGAAGCTTGTCGGCGGGGCAACCCAATTCACCGTTCAGCCGGACGGAACAAGCGTTTACTGCGTTGTTGACAGCAGCCTTTACACCGTTTCCGCGTTCAACCCCAAAAAACCGGAGCTTGTTGAAAGCAATGTTTATGCTTTCGGTGCGGATGAAGGTTTCAAGAACGTTTATCTGACCGATATTTACGGCAATGTTCGCCTCAAAAAGGACGGCGCGGCGAAGCTTTCGGACATCATTCTGATGAACATTTCTCATTCCGCAATGATGAACAACGGCACTCTGCTTTGCATCGGGCTTTATGACGACGGCGGCACTCTTTGCAGCATTAAGGGCACCGAGAGCAAGATTCTTGACGAAGACGTTTATTATTTTGAAGTTTACGGCGATGTTGCCGCTTATTATAAAAAAGCCGGCAGCAAGGACGGGCTTTATGACGTCTATATGTCCGAAGACGGCGAGAATTTCACCCTCTGCGTTGAGCAGGCGGCAATCGGCGGCAAGGCTTCCTGACGGCTCGGCAGCGGTTTTTGAATAAAATCCGCAAAAGGGATCGGAACAGCCTGTAAAGTTTCATACAGAGAATCTGCAATCCCTTTTGCATGGCGGCAGTGTCGTGCAAAGGGGGTTTTTAAAGCAAAAGAGTCTGCTTTTGAAATTTATTTACGTAATCAGAAACAGTTTTTTAAAATATATTGAATTTGGGTGCAATATTTTGCGGTCGCCGTGCATTAACATGGCGAAAGGAAGGAAAGGAGAAACAAAATGCTGATATTAAGTGCAATTAATCCGGAACAGGCACTTTCCGACGATGAAGCGGAGCTTATGGAACTTGACCTTGCCGCTGTTGCAGCAGGCAGCACGGAAGCGTTGGAACGACTCTATAACACGGCTAAAGCGGCGGTATACAGCTATTCTCTTTCCGTTTTGAGGAACGTTCAGGATGCGGAGGATGTTCTGCATGACTGCTTTGTGAACATCTTCACCGCTGCGGCAGGTTACAGGCCGCACGGCAAACCCATGGCATGGATAATCACCATTGCTAAGAACCTCTGCTTTGCAAGGCTGCGGCAGCACAATCGACAGGAACAGCTTCCCGATGAGGACTGGAGCGAGATGCTGGCGGACAATGCCGGGCTTTCAAATGAGGACAGGCTCGTTTTGCGGGAATGCCTCGGCAGGCTTTCCGAAGAGGAGAACAGGATCGTTGTTCTTCACGCCGTGGCAGGGTTCAAGCACAGGGAGATTGCTTCCGTTACGGGAATGCCGCTTGCAACCGTTCTTTCAAAATATCGCAGGGCAATCGCGAAGCTCCGCGAAAACCTTCAATAACAAAGGAGAGAAACAACCATGAAACACAACGAACAGGAAATCAAGGCGATGGTCAAAAAGGCATATTCGGCGGCAACCCCCGATGTGCTTGAGTCCGTACTCTCCGACTGCAAAAAACTGAAAGGAAGAGTCACACCCATGAAAAAGAAAAACTATCTCAAAAGCATCATTGCGGCGGCGGCCGCGGTAGTGTTCGTGCTTGCAGGCGTTATCGGCTTCGGCACATATCAAAAGGCAAACAAAGTCGTTTCAACCGTTGCACTGGACGTGAACCCCGGCATTGAGATCACAGTCAATGCAAAAGAAAAGGTGCTTGACGTTAAAGCGATGAACGATGACGCAAAAAAAGTTATCGGCGACATGAACTTTAAAGGCAGCGATCTGGATGTTGCCGTGAACGCGCTTATCGGCTCGATGCTGCGCTGCGGCTATCTGAGCGAAATCACAAACTCCATCCTTGTCAGCGTTGACAGCAGCGATGCGGCACAGGGCGAAGCCCTTCAAAAGCGAATTGCGGCTGAAATCGAGGCGATTTTGAATCAGAACGGCGGCGGTTCGGTTCTGAGCCAGACCGTGAGCCACGATGCAGAGCTTGAGAAGCTTGCGGCGGAATACGGAATCACCCTCGGCAAAGCGAAACTGATTCAGCAGATCACGAGCGCAAGCCCGCTGTATACCTTTGAATCCCTTGTTTCCCTTTCCATCAACGACCTGAACCTGCTTATGAACTCCGGCAAACTTAACCTTGGCGGAATTGACCGCAGCGGCACTCCCGCAAGCGGCGCATATATCGGCGAAGAAGCGGCAAAGCGCATTGCACTCGAACATGCGGGCGTTGCCGAAAACGAAATAACAGGGTATGAGTGCGAAATGGACTATGAGCACGGCAGAATGGTTTACGATATTGAGTTCAGCGGCAGCGACAGCACGAACGGCGGTTATATCGAATATGACTACCATATCGATGCCGAAAACGGTGAGATTCTGAAGTATGACTTTGAACACGATGATGACCATCATGCAACCCCCGCGCCCGGCAGCGAATACATCACAAGTGAAGAGGCGATCGCATTCGCTCTTGAGCGTGCAGGTCTTGCACGCAATCAGGTAACGAACCTGAAAGCTGAATTTGAAACCGAACACGGCATTGCGTTGTACGAAGTTGAATTCGATGCAAACGGCTACGAATACGAAATCGAAGTTAATGCAGCGGACGGCAGCATACTGAAGTTTGACAGGGATTATGACGATGACCACGATGACCACAACCACGGCGGTCATCACGAAAACCCCACGGCAGCACCCACTCAGGCTCCCTCCGAAAGCTATATCGGCACGGAGCGTGCAAAGCAGATCGCTTTCAACCGTGCAGGCGTTTCCGCAAGCCAGGTAAAGAACCTCAAGGTTGAGCTCGATACGGACGACGGCAGGGCGATTTACGAAATTGAGTTCGATGCGAACGGCTATGAATACGATGTTGATGTTGACGCAGTGAACGGCAATGTTGTTGACTTTGACAAGGATGCGATTGATGACGATGACGACGAACCCAAGCCCACTCCCGCACCCGCAGGCGATTATATCGGCGCGGAGCGTGCAAAGAAGATCGCTTTCAACCGTGCAGGCATTTCCGCAAGCCAAGCCGAAGAGCTTGAAGTTGAGCTTGAGCGAGAGGACGGCAGGATGGTTTATACCGTTGAGTTCAAGGCCGGCGGTTATGAGTACGAAGTTGAAATCGATGCGCTGACCGGTGAAATTCTTGACTATGACGTTGAAAGGGACTGATGCGGCAGGTTTTAGCTTGAAAAAGCAGGAAGTATAACCCGAGCCGAAGCAACAAAACAATAAGGATGCGTCAGTATGGAACGGCAAAGGCTGCCAAAGCGGCCGATGCCGTTCCGTTTTTTGCTGCAAATGCTCCGATGTGAATGCTCCGAATGATTATATGCGGTCAAATGCGGGGCATAATCACTTGAAAATAAACCAAGGCGGCGGAACGCTGTATAAAGAGAACGTTCCGCCGCCGGACAGTATTCAATTTTGATAAGTCAGAAACCGAACCCTCGCTGCGCGGCAGGTGTTCAGCCGGCGTAAAGCTTATCTGTCGGGTTCAATAAGGCCGAAGTTGCCGTCTTTTCTTGCATAAATGACGTTGATGCGATCGGTTTCGGCGTTGGTGAAAACGAAGAAGCTGTGTCCGAGAAGTTCAAGCTGAAGCATGGCTTCTTCAACACTCATGGGTTTCATGCTGAACCTTTTCACGCGGACAATATGCGGACCCTCGTCCTCATCGTCGTAATCATCGTATTCGGGGGAAGCGTCGTCATAGCGGAGAGATTTCTCAAGCCGCGTTTTGTGGCGGTGAATCTGCTTTTCAAGCTTTGCAATAACGTTGTCGATGGATGCATACATATCGCCGGTGGATTCTTCGCCGCGAATGATGCCGCCCTGATAGGGAATGGTAACCTCAACAATGTGACGGTTTTTTTCGACGGCCATGGTGATAAGAACCTCGGTATCCTCGGGAAAATAACGTTCGAGCTTTGCGATTTTTTTAAGAGCCAAATCACGCAGATATTCGGAAACCTCAATGTTTTTGCCTGTAATCGTGACCTTCATGGTAATGTACCTTCCTTTCAACGGATGCTGCCGCATACGCTGCAAAATGCTGCAATGTTTCTGCGGCTGCACACTCTTTTCTTGGGAATGCGTCGAACGAGTTGATTTTCGGGGAAAGAATTCGGGGTCGGGTTTGTTCGTGCCGTTTCCCTCGTTGACCTTCTCCTGAAAAGCAACCCTTACTCGGCATTTCCTTAGGTGCAGATATATTATACAGGAAGAATGCGAATTTGTACAGTACTTTTTTTGTATCTTTTGGCAAAAAAATGTGAATTATTCGGCTCATTCTCCGCAAAGCCGCAAAAATGGGAAAAAAAACGCCTGCCGGACTGCAAAAATCTTAATACGGACATTTTTTTGAAATTGCCCATATACGCTGCTGCGGCACAATGCGATTGCTGTATATGAAACCTGCGGATAAGGACCGGTCACGGAAGCAGGCAAACCGAACATAATATATCAAATTAAATAAATTTTTTACGTCCGTCCTGTGTTGACTTTGATGTCTTGTGCAGTTATAATAAGGTTAGTATGGGTCTTGCCGAAAAAGAAAACAAAGGTCTGTTAATTTAATGAAATTTCGCGTTAAAAGCACATTGAAATACTCCGTACAGAGAATGACTCCGACTAAGGCTGTTCGAATTGCGCTGCTTGTGATAAGCGATGCGCTGATACTTAATATTGCTTCTTTTTTGGCACTTTGGGTCAGGTTTGAATTCCATTTCGAACAGCTTGTCCGTGAGACGGAATATTTAAACAATATCCTCCGTTTCGCACCGTATTACACGGCGTTCGGACTCATTGTTTTTGCATTGTTCAAGCTTTACACAAGCCTTTGGCAGTTTGCTTCAATAGACGAATTTTTAAAAATAATCCTTGCGTGTTTTATTGTTGATGCCGGGGGCTATGCGGGAATGCATTTGATGCATCTCGGCATTCCGCGCAGTCATCCCGTGCTGAACGGAATATTCCTTGTAATAATGATAACCGGTGTGCGTTTTTCATACAGATTTATGCGCCAATACAGGCGGGCAAACAACAGCTGCAGGCGGACGATGATAATCGGCGCGGGGCAGGCAGCGACGGTTGCCCTGCGGGAGTTCCGCGCAAGCGCACATTCCGAAAACAAAGTCGTTTGCCTTATCGACGATGACAAGTCAAAATGGGGACAATATCTTCTCGGCGTTAAGGTTGTCGGCGGACGCGGCGACATTCTCGGCGCTGTCAAAAAATACGATATTGACGAGATTATTATGGCAATGCCGTCGGCAAGCATCCGTATGCGCAGCGAAATTCTGGATATCTGCAAGGACACCCCGTGCAGGCTTAAAACGCTTCCGGGTATTTTTCAGCTTGCGAACGGCGAGGTCAGCATCAATAAAATCCGCAATGTTGAAATTGAGGATCTTCTCGGGCGCGAGCAGGTTCGCGTTGACCTTACCGATATTTGCGGCTATGTCGGAGGCAGAGTGGTCCTTGTTACGGGCGGAGGCGGCTCAATCGGAAGCGAATTGTGCAGGCAGCTTGCCGCGCATAATCCCAAAATGTTGATTATTTTTGATATTTACGAAAACAATGCGTACGATATTCAACAGGAGCTGCGTGCGGCGCATCCGGAGCTTGAGCTGATTGTTCTTATAGGTTCGGTTCGCGATAAACAGCGTGTCCGAGATATCTTTTCAAAATATCGTCCGGAGCTTGTTTTTCATGCAGCGGCGCACAAACACGTTCCTTTGATGGAAACAAGTCCGAATGAAGCTGTTAAAAACAATGTTTTCGGCACGCTGAATGTTGCGCTTGCGGCAGATGAATTCGGAGCGCGCCGAATGCTGCTTATCAGCACCGATAAGGCCGTTCGTCCGACGAATGTGATGGGCGCAAGCAAACGCATATGTGAAATGATAGTTCAGAATATCAATAACTATTCAAAAACAGAGTATGTTGCCGTTCGCTTCGGCAATGTTCTCGGCTCGAACGGTTCGGTGATTCCGCTTTTCAAAAAGCAAATCGAAAAAGGCGGTCCCGTCACGGTCACGCACCGCGACATAATTCGCTATTTTATGACGATTCCTGAAGCGGTCGCGCTTGTTCTTCAGGCGGGCGCATACGCAAAGGGCGGAGAGATTTTTGTTCTTGACATGGGAAAACCCGTGCGCATTGACGATCTTGCACGGAACATGATACGCCTTTCCGGCTTTGAGCCGGAGCGTGATATTCAAATTGTCTACACCGGCCTGCGCCCGGGTGAAAAGCTTTACGAGGAACTGCTTTTGGATGAAGAGGGCATCAAAAAGACTGATAATGCACTTATATATATCGCAAAACCGATAGTGTTTGACGAGGAGGCTTTTGCCGAGGGCATGAAACGCCTGCGGGAAGCCTGCAATGCGGAAAACACCGGGAATGCGGCGGATATTCGCGTCATTGTGAAGTCAATTGTGCCGGAGTATCGCGAAAACAAAATGTATTGATAAAACGGAATCGGAACAAAATTGAGCAATAACAAACAGAAACCCGAAAGTGTTAAATTCGGGTTTCTGTTTTCGACATTAAATTTCTGTTATGCAGGCATTGATTTGAAAAAGCTCAGCTTTTCAGCACCTTTTCGATATAGGAGCGGAGCATATCGCAGTCGCTCTTCTGCACGGTTCGGGTCGTTTTGCCGCGTGCGAGAAGCTGATTGCCGCCGCCTTTTCCGTTCATGATGCAATTGACGGCGGTGCAAAGTTCGCGCATGCTGAGCTTTATCGCCGCATCTTCCGTGCATGCCATGCAGTAATCGGTTCCGCCGGCATTCGGCGCAAACAAAAGTGAAACGCAGGGCACGGTGCTGTCTTTTTTGCAAAGCTCGTCCGCCGTGAGCTTTAAATCGTTGGCGGTTGAGCCGTCCATAACGGAACATACCACGGCGATGCCTTTTATGCGTTCCGCCGTTGAAAGCAGACTGACGCTCTCGGCAGAGGCAAGACGGCGGCTTTTTTCGCGCAGCTCGCTTTTTGAAGATGCAAGCTCGTCTGCCTGTTTGCGAATTGCGGCGGGCAATTCCTCGCGGGAGGTTGAATACTGCTTTGCAAGCGCGGAAACGATGTTTTGAACCGTGCGCACCGCTGCGGTCGCTCTGCCTCCGCAAACGAACCAAAGCCGCGTTCCTCCCTTGTAATGCTGAGCATCGGTGAACAGAATCGTCCCGACACCGCCCGTTGCCGCAAGATGCGTGCCGCAGCAGGTACAGGAATCGATTTTTCCGTTGTCGATATAAACAATTCGTACAGCTTTTGCGGGCGGCACGGGTTCGCAAATGTTATTTTGGGGTTTGTCGGATTTTTTATTCTTATCGTTTCCGACAGCTTTATCGGATTTTTTCCGCAGAGTGCGTGTTGACGCATCCTCCGGAGTCGTAACTTCCGTATGCACCGACAGATTTGCACGCACGGCAGCATTTGCAGCACGCTCAAGTTCCTCAAGCTGAGCCTGCTCAAGAGGAATATCGAAATCTATCGTGCAGTAATCCGCTGCCATGTGAAAACCAACGTTCACCGCACCGAACAGCTTGTTCGCAAGCCCGGAAACAATATGTTCTCCGGTGTGCTGCTGAGCATGGTCAAGGCGGGTGTCAACGTCAAGTAGTACACGAACGATTGTTCCCGCAGGAATTTCAGCATCACAAAAATGAACAACGCTGCCGTTTTCGGTGTGGGCATCGGAAATGCGAACGGTCTGCTCCGCTGCGGAGTTGTCGGGCCTGAAAACAATCGAACCCCTGTCGGCAGGCTGCCCGCCGCCTTCGGGATAAATCATTGTTCTGTCAAGTATGATTTTGTACGCGCCGCTGCGCTCATCTTTTTCACAGGAGAGCACCGCCGCACCGCATTCGGTGATAATGGGAATCGAGTAATAAAGCAGTTCGGTCATTTTGAGTCACTTCCTTTAAAATAGTAATATACAAAAATACTGTTAATAAAAATATATTTATTTTCGGTTCTGTTCCTTAAAAAAACGATGCCGCAATCGTGCAGCCGAACCGAAAAGGCGCAGAAGAGCGGGACGCAGCGGGAACAGAAGCCGCCACAGCGCGGCGGGGATTCTGTATGCGGGGGAATTAAAATCAAGCCTATGTCCGCCGCGTATGCGTGCTTCGGCAATGCCGAGGAGTTCGCCCGTTCGTTCGGATTCATCGGAATCGTTAAGACTGCTTGAATCATTCGGCTGTTCCGACTGCTTTGAAAGCGGAATAAGCCGCAAAGGGTTCTGCGGAGAGGCAAAAGCATCAAACCCGCGGTTGCCGTCGCCGGCGGTCACAACACGATTTCCCTCAATGCGCATTACACGGTGCAAAATGTATTTGCCGGAAATGCAGAAAAGGATGATGTCCCCGCGTTTCGGTTTTTCAATCGTCCCGGAGGAGCAGGGGCGTATGCAAACGGAATCCCTTCCCGCGCGGAAAAGCGTGAACATGCTGTTCCCCGTCACACGAAAACACACAGTTCGCCCTGCAAGAAGTTTTTTTCGCACAATTGAAAAAAACTCGGCGGCGGGCAGAATTTTCGGCACGGGTTGCTGAACGGAATCTGTCGGGTATTGTTGATGCTGCGAATCCATTCTGCTGTCTCCTTCTGCTGTTTGCGCAGGATGTATGCAAAAAACTGCAAAGCTGCGCCGTACAGCAAAGCATATAGCAAAAACATTTGGTTATCAAGGCAGGCACTGTAATTTTTGTGTCAAAAACCCGCCGCAGTGTTAAACTGCGGCGGGCATGACGGAACTAAGTTCGATATTCGTCGAACGCGAATGGATTATTTTGCAGGTTCGGTATCAGCGTTATTGCCGCCGAACCACTTTGAAAACAGGTCACGGAGGAACTGCGCAACATCTTTGAAGAAATTGCCGATGTCTTCAAGGGTTTGCTTTGCGCCCTCGGTGAATTTCTTCCAACCGGTTGCTTTGCGCGTTGCATCGGCAAGGCCGTAGGCGCGTGCGCGCAGCTGTTCAACGTCGAGACCCTCAAGCGTTCTTGCAAGGGTCAGAATCTGGCTGATTTCGGTTTCGGTAAGCGAAACATCGTTGTCGTCGGCAATTTCACGAATTTTCTGCTTGACTTCATCATCAGTCATCTTCTGAGTTTCGTCAAGAATCTTTTTCAGCTCGTTAATCACTTCGGTCGCTTCATCGGAGCCGATCATTTCGGCAAGCTGACCGGTTGCAATAAGCTCATCAACGCCCGCCATTTTTGCGTATTCGCTGAGGATGTTGCCGGTGAGGCTTTCATATGCTTTGTAGACGCCTGTCAATGCTGCCGTGCCGCTGACAACGCGGGGGGAAGCAACAATAATTTTTGCGTCCGTGATGCCGACGGTGGTAAGGACGTTGCGGTACATTTCCTCGGTGCAGTAGTCAACATTGTAAGTCTTGATGTCAAGACCGCTGCCCGCGGGCATTGCGCAGATGTAGATGCTGGAGATGGAACGCTGCCCGATTTGTCCGGAGGGAATCTTACCTTCAAAATAGAGGCGTTCTTCAGCGTTGGTAACGGTCAGGATGCGGTTTTCGTCAACTTCACCCTGAATGCCGAACATGCCGATAACCTGGCTGCGTTGTTCATCGGTCAGATCCGCACCGAAAACAATGCGGTAGTCGCCGTCCTCCATTGCGAAAGCGGAATTTGCAGAGCCGAAAATGCCGACAGTGAACAGCAGAGCAAGTACAAGGCTCAAGATGCGTTTTTTCATATTCTTTCTCCTTTCAAAAATAAAGCCTTTCGTGAATGCATCAAACGATTTCGGATCGCCGGCCGCCCGAAACGAGCACGGTTCCGACGCATCCGTATTGCATTCCGATAATACTATAACATAATATGCCCGCAATATCCAGTCATCCCGTGCGGAAAAAAGCGGCAAAATCGCCGTATTCACGGCTTTGTTGCAAAAATGTACAAAAAAAGTATACATTTGACCTGCAAAACACGGCGGCGGACGGATTTTGACCGCGAAACAACTCACAATTCAAATATATTTATGAAAAATCAATCCGCTTACTGAAAAATACTGTATAATTAAGAATGTAATTGCCCGAACGCATTCGGACAGGGGTACAGTCGGGCAAAAAACTGATAACGACTTATACATCAGGAGGACTCCAATGGAGAAGAACAGCGGCTTCGCAACGAAGCAGATACATACAGGCAAAATCGAAATTCCCGGCATTGCGCCGCTTGCAACGCCTATTTTCCAAACCTCGACTTTTGAATTTGAAACCACGGCTCAGGGCGCACACCGCTTTGCGGGTGAGGAAGCGGGCTATATCTACACCCGTCTCGGCAATCCCAACACGACAAAAATCGGCGAAAAGCTTGCTGCTCTTGAACATGCCGAAGCGGGCATGGCAATGGCAAGCGGCATGGGCGCGGTAACAACCGTTATGTGGACCGTGCTCCATGCGGGCGACCATCTGCTTGCGGATGACGCGCTTTACGGCTGCACTTTCTCCTTCTTTACCCATGGACTGACCCGCTACGGCGTTGAAGTCACCCTTGTTGATTTCGAGGATCTCGATGCCGTTCGCGCTGCGATTCGTCCCAACACAAAGGCTTTCTATTTTGAAACGCCCACGAACCCGAACCTCAAGCTCATCGACATTGCCGCAATCTCCAAGATCGCGCATGAGAATTGCCCCGATGCAAAGGTTATTGTTGACAACACGTTTGCAACACCTTACCTCCAGCGTCCCCTCGATCTCGGTGCGGATGTTGTTATCCACAGCGCAACCAAGTATCTTAACGGTCACGGCGATGTTATTGCGGGCATGGCGGCAGGCACAAAGGAATTCATCGATGAGTGCAACCTGTTCGGCCTTAAGGATATGACCGGTGCGGTTCTCGGGCCGTTTGAAGCTTTCCTTATCGACCGCGGTCTCAAAACTCTTGATATCCGCGTTAAAAAGCATTGCGAGAACGCGATGCGGGTTGCGACCTTCCTTGAAGGCCATCCCATGGTAAAGCGCGTTATCTACCCCGGCCTTGAGAGTCATCCCCGTCACGAGCTTGCAAAGAAGCAGATGCACGGCGGCTTCGGCGGCATTATCACCTTTGAGCTGAACGCAACCCGTGAGCAGAGTGCGGAATTTGTAAATTCCCTCAAGCTCTGCACCATTGCAGTCAGCCTCGGCGATGCCGAAACCCTCATTGAGCACCCTGCAACCATGACACACAGCACCTACACTCCCGAGGCTCTTGAGCAGGCAGGCATCGGCGAAAGTATGCTGCGCCTCAGTGTCGGCCTTGAGGATGCGGAAGATATTATTGCGGATCTTAAAGCGGGTCTTGACAACCTTCAGAAATAAGCTGTCGCTTTTGTCTGATTAAATCCGAAAGCACATGCACCCCGCCCGGGCGGAGGGATTCCGCCGGGGTTCGGGGTGCTTTTTTGTGCGCATACGGCAGATGAAGGGCGTTGTTCAAAAAAATTTCGGCCGAGAGCAAAATGTTTACAGTTTCGTAACAAATTCCCGATGAAAATGTGCTATCATTATTGTCGAAGGGAATGAACCCGCGGAAACGGCGGAGGGAAGCATGGTGAAAAAAGTGATGAAATCGAACGAAAAAAGAGCCGTTAAGGCTGAAAATGCCGAACGCAGGCACCGCAATTTGATTCTTGCGGCTGTTGCGCTTACGGCGGCTGTTGCAATTGTGTCACTCGTTCTTTTCATAAGGACGGCATCGCAGCTCAAACGCGGCACAAACGAAGAAGAAAGGACGGATATTCCCGTGCTCATAGGGAATATTAACAGTGACGGCGGGGCGGAGCAGCTTTACGGCGGCGAACCCTGTGCAGTTCGGCAGAACCTTCCGAAAGAACCGGCTCTGCTTGCACGGAACAGTTACTGAATACTGAGCAATAATCGGATGTCAACCCCTTGCAAACGCCGTACAGCGGGCGAAAGCCCGTGAATACGGCGTTTTCCGGCAAAAGCGAGGATGATAAAAAATATATTGCATCCGTCCTTGCGGCTCATGCGGTAAATATGTTGCGGAAAAGTTTTGAATATGCTATAATTCGGAGCGAAAATTGAATATGCCTTATCAAGAGTGGCAGAGGGAACGGCCCGGTGAAGCCACGGCAACCTGTTTAATGCGAAAGCTTTTCACAAGGTGCCAAATCCGACGGCATTGCCCGGCGCAAACTTTTTTTGTTGAGCTGCGGCTGCCGGGAGATGAGAGCGCAAAGTTAAAAAGGGTTTCCGTGCGATGTTCCGACAGGGTTCATCGCATTTTGTTTTTCTTTTGCAAAGGCATGGAAAGGATAAAATATGAACAATAACGAAGTACAAAAGCGACTGTTTACCTCCGAATCCGTAACAGAGGGGCATCCGGACAAGGTCTGCGACAATATCGCGGACGCCGTGCTTGATGCAATGCTGCGCAATGACCCGAATTCGCGCGTTGCCTGCGAATGCTGCGCAACAACGGGCATGGTAATGGTAATGGGCGAAGTTACCACAAACTGCTATATAGACATTCCGAAGCTCGTTCGCGATGTTGTGCTTGAAATCGGCTATGACAAGCCCGAATACGGCTTTGACGGCCATACCCTTGCGGTTATCAGCGCAATAAACGGACAATCCCCCGATATTGCAATGGGTGTTGACAAGAGCTTTGAAGCAAAACACGGCGACACCGACTCCTATGATATCGGTGCGGGCGATCAGGGAATGATGTTCGGATATGCCTGCGATGAAACTCCCGAATGTATGCCGCTGTCCATCAGCCTTGCGCACAAGCTGACCCGCCGCCTGACGGAAGTTCGCAAGAGCCGTCATCTCGGCTATCTCCGTCCGGACGGCAAGAGCCAAGTCACCGTTGAATACGACGAAAACGGCAAGCCTGTCCGCATTGACACAATAGTCATTTCCACACAGCACGATCCGGATATCGACATGGAGCATCTGCGCCGTGACGTTATCGAAAACGTCATTTGTCCCGTTATTCCCGCAGAGCTTGTTGATGCGGAGACAAGAATTTTTGTAAACCCGACGGGAAGGTTCGTTATCGGCGGACCGCAGGGCGATTCCGGCCTGACCGGCAGAAAGATAATCGTTGATACCTACGGCGGCGTCGGAAGACACGGCGGCGGCAGCTTCTCCGGAAAGGATCCCACAAAGGTTGACAGGTCCGCTGCCTATGCGGCACGTTATGCGGCAAAGAATATCGTTGCACAGGGCTATGCAAAACGCTGCGAAATTCAGCTTGCCTATGCTATCGGCGTTGCAAAACCCGTCTCCGTCCGTGTTGACACTTTCGGAACGGGAACAATGCCCGATGCAGAGCTTGAAAAGATGCTGCTTGCAAGTTTCGATTTCCGCCCCGCCGCAATCATTGAAAAGCTTGACCTTCGCCGCCCGATTTACAAAAAGACAGCGGCATACGGCCATTTCGGAAGGGACGACGCCGATTTCCCGTGGGAAAAGGTTGATTTGCAGTTTGTGAAATGAGTTTGCACAAAGCAATTGCTGCCGGTTATGCAGCGAGTTTTGCGGAGAAATGAATGCTGAGTATTGCGCCGGTTCAGTGCCGTGGTATTCTTTTTAACCGAAATTGAAATGAAAAGGGATTGCCGCAGAGTTTGTGCGGCGATCCCTTTTTGATTCGATATATAAATGTGAAAAAAGATTTATATCAAAAAATTACAGTTCCTGAAAATACGACACGATCCGTCCCAAAGTATCATCGCTGATTTCATCGGGAACCAGAATCCCCTCCTCGATATAACGCTTCGCACCGGAAGAGGCATTGACGATTTCGGCGAATTCCTCGCTTGCCGCATATTGGCTGACTGCCGCAAGATACATTGTTGTTGAAACGCTGTAAGGGCTGTTTTCATCGTTTACAATTTTGCTGATTTTTTGCGCACAGGCGGCCGCAAGCTCATTGGCCTGTTTTGCCGTCAGGCTGTTTAGAATCTCCGGCATGCAAAGCATGGCTTCAAGATAGCTGAGCCTGATGCAGCCGACGCTGTCGCGTGCTTTCTGCTCGTCAAGGTCATAAAGTTTATATAGCCGTATAAGGCTTTCGGCAGCGTCCGGCCGGGTCATCAGCTCGCGTATGCCGTTATAGTCGCTGCGTATGTTCTCCATACCGTCCTGCATTGTGTCAAAAAGCATAAAATCAATAAACAGGTTATAGTTCATGCAATAAAGCACAAGCTCGTCGGTTGAAACGGTTTCGAGAATGTCCGCCGGAATCTGGGAAACTTCGCGCATCTGCACGGCGTCCTCAAGTGCGTCCCACTGCTCCGGAGTATCGTCCGGATTTATGCTCGAAACGTATTTTTTTTCATCGGTTTTTTTGTTAAGGTATCCTTCGGGAACGGGAAACCAAAATTCGGAGGAATCGTCGTCCTCATCCTTGGCAGGTTCATCCTGCGGGTCGGAATGCCGAGTTTCGTATTCGACATAATGCTTCCGCGCATTGCGCCCGATTGCCGCATAACTCTTTTTTGGCAGTGCCAAGGCAAGAGTGAATGCTGCTGCTGCCAGTATGCATATGCATACAATGATCGTTCTTCTCTTTTTCACTTGAATAAATCCTTTCCGTGTCGACAATATCGCGTCTGACAACTGCTTTTAAATAATAACAGATTATTTTTTAGACGTCAAGTCTGAAAACAAATAATATATATATAAATGCAATCAGGTAAATGCATCGGCAGGACTCCGGGAATCGGCTTTAAACGGATCGTGCGAAAAAAGGCCGCAGGTTTGAGCCTTTTTTCGCACAATCTATCGGGGAAGCTTCGGTTAAAGGTTGTTTATCAGAGCGCTTTATTCGCTTGTGATTGAGTTCACAACCTCGGACATCTTTCCGAAATCAAAAGATTGAACGATCTCCACAGCTTCACTGCGTGAATTGTAACAGGAAGAACTTGCTTCAGCGGGGGAGCAGCGTGCTCCCCCGTTCTGAGATTATTGCTGCTTTTTTGGTGCAGCTTTGGGTTTTGTTCCGAAAATCACACAAACCGAAGCTTACCTGCCGGCATATTGTGCAAAGGTTATGTGCCTGCAATGCTGAAGTCGGTTCAGAAAATCGTTTTCAGGCTGATTTATAATGATAAACACCGCATGGGAATCGATGTTTGTAACATAACGGGAAGTGTTGTAGCGAGTGTCGTGTTCATCCTTTTCCGTCACATAAGCAAGGAAAGGAAGCGTTGAATCCGCGTCGCAGGAAATCAACGAATAAACGCTGCTGTTCTCATATTTTTTGAGTTCTTCTGCGGGCAGGCTTTCGGTAACAATAATGGTTACAGACATGCAGCAGTTGTCTTCATCGGCTCTGCTGTACCATATGGTGAACGCGTTGTTGTCGAAACGCAGGCTTGACATGTAATATTTATATCCGCTGAAGTCAGGCAAAGCAACATTGTCGAGCAGGCTGATAATGCGCTCTGCGTCTTCCTTGCTGTCAACGCCGCTCATATCAAAACCATGTGAATGCATGAATTCGGAAAATTCATCATCGGGGAGGTCAACGGATGCGCCAAAGTCATGGTATTCCTGAAGACTTTGGAAACTGATCATTGCGGGAGGTTCGCCCGAGTCATTCGGAGCAGCCGTGTTTTCCGCACCGCTTTTCGGCATTTCGGGGTCATACGGGTTTTGGGCAGGCTTGCTGCACGCAAATGCAAAAGCAAGCAAAAGGGCAAGAAGGGCGAGAGATATTTTTTTCATAATTCCTCCATTAATGATAGTGTGTGTCGTCGTCGGGGGTGTCATTTCAAACGGCTGCGCTCGGAGAAGAAGTTTCACGGGGACAATATGCCGAACATTGTTCCGTGACGTCCGAACCGGTGAAATGATTTCCGCTGTCGTTTGACTGCGGAAGCCTGCTTGGCGGAGAATGCATCGCCTCCTTTAAATGTGATGACTATATTATACCATATTACCTATCGATGTCAAGACAGAAAATCATTTATTCTTTACGTCGAAACACAAACAAAAACAGCCTCCGCAAGTGCATAGAATTTGCGGAAGCTGTTGATTTGTTGCGTTTTAGTTGAAAGCGGAAACGCTTGCGGAACGAGTGCTCCGTGAAAACGCCGTGGGAATATATTTGCAGAAAACATACGCCTTATGCAAACATAAACCATACGGAGTTTTTGGTTTATTCGCCGAGGGCATCCTCCCAACGGGGAGTGCTCCAGCCGGTTGTGTCGAAGTATCGGCGAATCTTATCGCTCATGTATCGGAGCTTTGCGTAAAGGTGCGGATATTCCGAAAGCTCACTGCCGAAGAAACCCGTCATTGCATATTCCATGATTCGGGCGCGATCCTCGCGTTCATTGGTTTTTGCATAACCGTCGATGAAATAGCAGTCCTTGGGTTTTGTCGAGCCGAAATAAGTGTAATCACCCTCGTTCAGAATGCTTTCGGCAGGATCAAAGATGTATTGGAAGCCGTCGGGGTTCAGCTCGGCCCATTGGACAACATCGAATTCGCCGTAGTTGATGCTTGTGATATGATCCTCCGTTGCGTGCCAGATCTCGTGGCAATAGGTGCCGACAAGCCCTTCGGAGAAAATGTCTACATAAATATTATGCCACAAAGAGTTTTGCACGCTGTAGCCGATCATGTTGAAATTGCTTTCAAACCCGCCGACAAGCATTATGCGTATGCCGCCGTCACCGAATTCCGAACGGAACTGCGGGAAAAAGCCCTCCGGATAGAGCGAAAGAGCTTCTTCGAGAGAATCGAGTGCCGCGTTTATTGATGCGGCTTCGTCTGCAAGATCCATTTGATCGGTTGTGGTCGTCGGGTACTCGGCAAAAGTACATGCGGGCAGACACTGGGAGGAGAGCAGGATGCGCACCCCGTATTTTTCGGAAATTTCATCCGCACGGCTGCGCACTCCCTGAAGATTTTCGGGGAGGCTGCTGCCGTTCACGGCGGACCAATAATCCTCGGCAATGTATTCGTTGACGGTGAGCATGGATTCAGCCGGTTCGGTGCCGTCAATAACGGAATAATCAAGCACGGACGGAGAAATCAGGTTAAATTCAAATTGTGATTCAACGTAACTCACCGCTATGATTCCGCCGATGTTCGGCATGAAGCACTGCGCAAGAAGCTCATGCTCGATGCCGTATTGGGTAAGGTCGCAGCACTCAAGCGCGCTGCCGAGCCTGAACAAAGCGGGGGAATTTCCGGATGTTACGATGCAGTCCGAATACGGAACGGGGTAAAGCTCGGTTTCGCCGCCGGGCAGCAGGGAGGCATCCGCAAAAACAAAGCTGCCGTCGGCGGAATATGTAACATCGTATCCGCCGGCATCGGTGTTGTATTTAAAGAAATAAACATCCGAATCCTCGGTGAAATGCGGAATGAACGAGTCGGAGGAAATCATTGAGAATGAATTTGAACCAAGGTCGAGCAGCGCCGTTCCGCAAAGCATTGTGTCCGGGGAGAGAAAAGCATCCAAAAACAGTTTGTCCTCGGTCGGGTGTATATCAACAAGCGAGTTGAACCGCAGGTTGAATGCGGCTTCCACGGGGGAGACTTTGCCGGTTTCGATATTCATGCTGCACAGCACGGAATCCTTAAGAAAATAGTATTCTGTCAAATCATGCGAAAACTGACCGTAAATCGTTTCAACATCGAAACGTTTCTTTTGATTCAAATCGGAATCGAAAAGGATCCACTCGTTTTCGTCGGCGTTGAATGCGGCAAAGGTGTCGTCCGGAAAGATTTCGTCCGAAACGGACCAGTTTCCGTCAATCGTTACGGACTTTATGACACTGTCCGAAACAATATCGACGGTTGTGAACGTTGTTTTTTTGCTTTCGTAATCACTTTGGCAGGCAAGTGCGCCGCTTTGTCCGAACGGATGCAGCACGGGAAGCAGGGATGTATCAAAGCTTGTGAGTTTGTGCACAGGTTCGGGTACGGGTGTTGCCGTCGGGACCTCTGTCGGGGCGGGTGTTGCCGATGCGGGTGCGGGTGTTTGCTGCGAGTCACTGCCGGAATTGCAGCCGAGGCAGAAAACACATGCCGCAAACAACAGCGCAAGCAGAGCGAACAGCGCGTGATTGCGATAGCTTGATAATGAAGTTTTTTTCATGGCGGTAAACGCCTCCTTAATTATTAATCTGCCGAAAGAGTGCGTATGCTCAATCGGCATGCTGCCGAATTTTGAAAAGTTCCGTTCAATTCGCAGTCAACACCGAACACGGCCTGCGGAAGTATTTGAATTCGCTGCCGCATGTGGAAACAACGACTTTGTTCTGCGTTGCGGAGCAATGCGCAATAAGCGGTTCACCGTTTTTCAGAAAGCCGACACAGATTCCGACATGGTTTCCGTCGCTTCCGGGGTATTTGTTGATGAACGCAAGATCGCCTGTCCGAACATCGCTTTTTTTAATTTCAGCGGATTTATCCCACTGATTCCATGTGCCGACGCCGATTTTTTCAATCGTTTCGGTTTTGTCCGCGCCCAATTGAATATAACACCAAAGCACAAATCCGGAGCAGTCCAGTCCGTAAGGAATGGTTGTTCCGCTTGTGGAATGGCCGGGGCTTGTGACTTCGGCAGGTTTACCCCAACGGTCATCCCAACCGACGGTGTAACTCTTGCCGCCCCAAAAATAGTTGACTTTTCCGACAAGCATAAGCGCGGATTCCGCAAGGGTGCGCTCAGCTTCCGTTGAATACTCGCTGCGTGCCGACATTTGCTGAATCTCCGCATCGTCAAGTATGCGGTATTCTGTTCCGCGGCATGCAAAATAATATGTTGCTGCCGCAATAAGCATAATCAGCAGTGCAAAGCAGACAGCGCAAATGCGAATGCGACGCGAATTGTTTTTTTGCTGCATGGGTGGCCTCCTTAGCTGCGGCCGAAGCTTTCAGCCGGGTTTTACCGCAATAATAACATAATGCGGTGGCCGTTGCAAGCACACCGAAAAATAGATAATATACTTACTGAACGGAATTTGTTTTGCGCTTTTCCCGAATTGTGTTCGGGTGATAAAAAACTAAAGCGAATAATTCTTAAAGTGTACAATGGTCAGCTAATTTTTGACAAGATTGCCGGAAACTGAATTAAACAAAATGCGGAGGTTTCGCATTTTAGGAAGAAAAACGCCGATACTTCCGCAATCAGAAGTAATATGCTATAATAGACACAAGGCGATATACACAGGAATGCTCTGAACAGACAGGTTTTGCGGGGAAAGACTTTGGGTAAATGTTTTTTCGTGCAAAAAGCATTGAGCGGAGCTTCCGAAAAGGATTGGGGAAATTCGAAAATGATAAGTATTGCAATTTGCGACGATGAAGCTGTCTTTGCGGAGGCACTTCATGCTCTTGTTGACGCCGGAATGAAGGAAATTCTGTACGGCGAGAATTCGATGGACGAAAGAGAGCTTTCATATGAGATAACGGTATTTACGAACCCGTTGATGATGATTGACGCTTTAAAAACAAAGCGGTTCGATCTTGCTTTTTTGGATCTTCTCATGAATGAGGAAAGCGGGTTCGGCGTTGCGCAAGAGATCCGCAGAATGAGACTGAACACTGAAATTGCAATTGTTACTTCATACGGCGAAGCGAGGAACGATGCATTTCAATACAGGCCGATAGGCTATGTTGACAAACCGGCAACGATTGAAGAGGTAACAAGACTTCTGCGCCTCTATATCGATT
>UMEW01041821.1_pt1 | contig 29439 bp, 26 predicted proteins | sample 1964851 | NCBI WGS metagenome assembly UMEW01 (sample SAMEA4836030, study PRJEB28245) | human gut metagenome | biome: gut microbiome; material: fecal sample | place: Denmark | collected 2008 | reverse complement strand
AGACGGCCCGGAAAGATAGGTAGCGCCAACACAAAAGCCTGTGACATTTGTCACAGGCTTTTGGCATATATGGGAGTACGGTTCGGTATGCCTGCGGCATCTTTCCGTGACATAGAGTATTTGCCTGATTGACGTCTGTTGTAGTAGATGGTATATTGGTGGTGAACTTATACGGAGGAAATACATATGGAGCAGAAACAGCTAAAAATGTGGCTGCCCTCATTTTTGACTTGGCGGGCCGAGCGTGTATTGCAGAAACAAGCAGAGATGGGTTATCTGCTTATAGCTGTAGAAAATTTTGGAAGCTTCTATACATTCTCCTTTGAGAGTGCGCCGCCATTGCCGCGGCGGTTCTATGTATTCCGACAGGACGATATCGGAAAGTGGGGCGCACACGGAAGATCTCCGAAAGAAATCGCCGAGGAGGAGATCAGCCCCTATTGTGCAGAGATCTTCGAATGCAGCGATAGCTGCTCCTTTGTGGCGGAAATACAGCAGGATGTGCCGGATGACGTAGTAAGCAAAGCCGTTGAAAGGCGGATGCGGAACACAGCAAAGTATCATGTGGAGCTTTTGGTAACTTGGTTATTGTTGCCAGTGATATGCCTCATTGTAGTGACCGTAACGAATACGCCATGGGAGTGGGGAAACAAGACAGCATATGCAATGCTTATGGGCACGCTGCTGATGTACCATGCTGCCGCTGCGATAATTAGCTATACACATCGATAACAAAAGCACCCTTTCGGGTGCTTTTGTTATATCTTCGAAGAAATTATTTGCTCCAGTGCTTCAGCTTTGGCAGCATCTGATTGAAATAGGTTCTGGCCTGCTCCGGAGGGAACTGCTCGTTGGACATATGGGTGACGAGAAACTCCAGGAGCTGTTCCATGCTGTCATAGGTGAACTTGCTGTCGGTATAGCACCCTTACAATAGTCCTCGTTGAAGCTGCCGTCCAGATCCCGGCTGATGACCTCATCACTGTCCAGGGGCATACCACAGCACTGACAGATCAGCTTGTGGGGGTCGCCCAGCAGATGATTGATGGAGGTATCAAACAGTGCGGACAACTGCTTCAATGTTTCCGGGTTGGGGACGGACTCGCCGTTTTCCCAGCGGGAGACAGCCTGTCGTGTGACGGCCAGCTTTTCAGCCAGTTGATCCTGTGTCATATTGTGCCTTTGCCGTAATTCCTTCAAGACATCCTTTGCTTCCATTGCTATACCTCCCGTATGTACTGCCGCCAGTATAACAGGAAGGTGGATTGTTGGCAAGCAATTATCTATTGCGTGGGGAATAAACTGTATTTAGATATTCTGTAAAGTATAAATGCATTACAGAATGACTTTACTTCACAAAAGAAGAAAAGGGTACCACGGCGGGCGGAATGGCGGCATCGGACAGGCGTTTTTCCATCCAGACCACGTCGTACCAGGTGTCAAACTTGTATCCGCAGCGGTGGAAGGTGCCCACGATTTCGTAGCCGCGCCGGGTATGGAAATCAATGCTGGCGCGAGTTAGGTGGGGGTCGCCGTCCGAAACAGGTGCGGCGATGCAGGCGTACAGCACCTGTACATTCTGAGCGCGGGAGGCGTCCTCCAGCGCGTGGTACAGCCGGGTGCCCAAACCACCGCGACGGCAGTCCTGCCGCAGATAGATGCTGGTTTCCGCCGCCCAGGCGTAGGCTGCGCGGCTGCCCAACTGTCCGGTGTAGGCATAGCCCACGATCTCGCCATCGCGTTCCATGACCAGGTAAGGATGCGTGTGCAGTGTGTTTTTAATACGTTGGCGGAAGTCATCCAGCGTGGGCACTTCATACTCAAATGTGATGGCGGTTTCGATGACATAGGGCGCATAGATATCCAGCAGCGCCGGGGCGTCATCAGAGACTGCGGGGCGGATATGTATCATATGCAACACCTTCTTTCGCTTTGTTGCGTTTGATTATACTATGGGAACGGTACCGGTGCAATAGATAAAAAACGCTAAAAAATGTAGGAGTTTTACAAAAAAATTCTTCCCAAAATCCGACAGATATGGTATACTACTCCCGATTTAATATTTGAGAACAGACCGTGGTCTGTTGTCATTTTCCAAGTGGAAAATGACAACTTCTGCAAACACACGAACGAAGGGAAGTGAGGGAACTTGAGCGAGCTGCTGCGTATGGAGCATATCAGCAAGCGGTTTGGTGATTTTTACGCCAACAAGGATATCAGCCTGACCGTCAACCGCGGCGAGGTACTGACCCTGCTGGGTGAGAACGGTGCCGGTAAGTCCACGTTGATGAACATTCTCATCGGCCTTTATCAGCCCACGGAGGGAAAGATATTCCTCAATGGCAAAGAGGTGCGGATCGAGTCCCCCAGCCAGGCAGTCAAGCTGGGAATCGGCATGGTGCACCAGCACTTTATGCTGGTGGAGGCAATGACTGTCTTTGAAAATATCATCCTGGGCGACAAGCACGCCAAGGGCCTGTTTATCGACCGAGCGGCTCGCCGCAGGGAGATCGAGGAGCTGTCTGCCAAGTACGGCCTGGACGTGCAGCTGGACAAGCTTATCACCGAGATATCCGTGGGCGAACAGCAACGCACCGAGATACTGAAGGCGCTGTACCACGGTGCGGAGCTGCTGATCCTGGACGAACCCTCTGCCGCACTGACCGATATCGAGGTCGAGGGTTTGTTTGCCATTATGCAGAAGCTCATCGGCGAAGGGAAGAGTATTATCTTCATCAGCCACAAAATGCGCGAGGTCCTGCATATCTCTGACCGCATCACCGTCCTGCGTCTGGGCGAGGTGGTGGGCACCGTGGCCCGCGCTGATACCGATGGTCAGAAACTGGCCAATATGATGATCGGTAAGGAACTGACCGAGTCACAGTACGAGAAGGTGGATGCCTCCGGCGCTGAGGTCGTGGCCTCTCTGGACCATGTGGACTATGACAAGGAACATAAGCACAGCGGTGTCAACGATATGACACTGCAGATCCGCAGCGGTGAGATCGTAGGAATCGCCGGCGTGGACGGCAATGGTCAGACCCAGCTGGCGCAGCTGATCACCGGCGTTATCGCGCCTCAAGGCGGCAAGATATACCTGAAGGATAGGAGCGTAGCGGTCTTCGACCCCCATTCTTTCATTACAGACGGCGTTTCCCACGTTCCTGAGGACCGCAACGCGCAGGGCCTGGTGGGCGATATGTCCATTGCGGAGAATTTGGTGCTCAAGGAGACTGATTCTCCCAAGTTCAGCCAGGGTAAGGGCCTGCGGCTGAACAAACGTGCCATTCACGACTATGCCGAGGAGATGGTGCAGAAGTACGACGTGCGCTGCACCTCTGTGGGGCAGACGGTCCGCAGCCTGTCCGGTGGCAACCAGCAGAAGGTCATCCTGGCCCGTGAGCTGGAGTCCCAGCCGTCCCTGCTGGTGATGGCGCATCCCACCCGCGGCCTGGATATCGGCGCGGCCAGCTTTGTTCACGAGCAGATGATCGCTGCCCGTGAGCGCGGTGTAGGAATTCTGCTGATCAGCGCAGACTTCGATGAGATACTGGAGATGTCCGACCGCATCCTGGTCTGCTTTGAGGGGCAGATCATGGGCGAATTCTCCGGGAAGAACCCGCCCATCGAGGAGATCAGCCTCGCCATGACGGGCAAGTGAGGGGAGGAGCTGCGATATGGAAAAGTTAAAACGTTCTCTGGGCAGCTTCGTTGTCCCGCTGCTGTCCATTATCCTGGCCTTTGTGATCGGCGGTATCATCATGGCGGCCCTGGGTGCCAATCCCTTTGACGCGGTGAAATACCTCTTCCAGGGAGCTTTTGGCTCCAAGGCCAATATTGGCACGACACTTACCAAGGCCACACCTCTGATGTTCACCTCCCTGTGTGCCTGTTTCGCGTACAAGTGCGGTGTGTTCAACCTGGGCGGTGAAGGCCAGTTCCTTATGGGTTCGATCGCCGCATTCGTTACGGCGTATTTCTCCGGTGTTACCGGCTTTGCCGGTGTGTTGCTGGCGCTGCTGGCCGGTACGCTGGCCGGCGGTATCTGGGGCATGATTCCCGGCCTGCTGAAGATCGGCCGCGGCCAGAACGAGATGATCATCTCCATCATGCTCAACTATGTGGCTACCTTGTTTATGGGCGTGCTGTACACCAGCTGGATCCGCGACGCCAGCGTACCACAGACCCCTGCGGTGGATGACCTGGTGAAGCTGCCCCGTGTAATCACCGGAATGCGCTTTACCTGGGGCTTTGTCATCGCCGTGGTGGTGGGACTGGTGCTGTATTACGTGCTGTTCTGGACCAGCGGCGGCTTCAAGCTGCGGGCGGTGGGCTATAACATGACCGCCAGCCGCTTTAATGGTATCCATGTGAAGCGCTGTATGCTGACCAGCTTCATTATCTCCGGGGCCATTGCCGGCCTGGGCGGCGGCGCAGAGCTGCTGGGTACCCAGTTCCGGCTGATCAACGGCTTCGGGGCGGGCTACGGTTTTGACGGCGTGGCCATGGCCCTGATCGGCCAGCTGCACCCCATCGCGACGATGGTGGTGGCCTTGTTCTTCGCTGTGCTGCGTGTGGGCTCCACCACTATGCAGGCGGCTACCGGCGTTCCCACCAGCGTTTCCGATATCATCCAGGCGCTGGTCATCGTGTTCTCCGTGGCCGGTATGGCGCTGACCAAGCTGCCTGAATTCCAGGCGTGGAAGGATCGCGTGTTCTCCAAGAGAAAGGCGGGTGACAAGTAATGGATTGGATCTCCAGCTTACTGTTGGCAACGGTTCGGCTTGCCATCCCTCTGCTGCTTATCTCACTGGCCGAGCTGTACGGCCAGCGGGCCGGCATGGTGAATATCGGCCTGGAGGGCCTGGCTGCCATCGGCGCGCTGGTGGGCTTTTTGATGTGCTACATCACCGGTTCCAACTGGATCGGTCTGCTGTGCGGTGCGTTGGCGGGCCTGTTGGTCAATATGATCTACGCCTTTTCCACCGTCACCCTCTGCGCGGACCATACGGTGTACGGCATGGCCATCAACATATTCGCTCCGGCGCTGGCGTCATTTATTTATCGTATCGTGTTCGGTACCGGTTCAGACCTGAAGCAGATCATTACCATGCCCAGCATTGCTATTCCCGGCCTGAAGGACATCCCGGTCATCGGGCCACTGCTGTTTGATCAGAGTCCCATGGTCTATCTGACGCTGCTGTTGGTGGTGTTCACCTCCATTTTCTTCAACCGTACCCGTGCGGGATTGAGCTATAAATCCGTGGGAGAGCATCCGCAGGCGGCCGCTACGCTGGGCATCAATGTCATCGGCGTAAAGTATCTGGCCTGCATGATCTGCGGTGCGCTGGCCGGACTGGGCGGCGCGTACCTGACCACCTGCTATTCCAGCACCTACACTGACGGTATCGTGGCCGGCCGCGGCTTCATCGCCCTGGCTGCCGTGATCTTTGGCCGCTGGAGTGCCGGCGGCATCCTGCTGGCCTGCCTGTTCTTCGGCTTCTGCGATGCGCTGCAGATCCGGCTTCAGGTCTCCGGCATCGCCATCCCGTACCAGTTCTTCCAGATGATCCCCTATGTGGCCACCGTGGTCGTCCTCTCCGTCATCGGTACGAAGCAGGCGGGACCCAAGGCCAATGGACAGCCCTATCGCCGCGAACAGCGGTGACATGACGGTAATGATGTCCGCAAGGACGTTGTTATAGAACAAAGAGCAAGTCACAAAAAACAAGGAGGAAAACCATGAAAAAGTTTCTTGCACTGCTGCTGGCGCTCGCTATGACGCTGGCCCTCGTCGCCTGCGGCGAGAAGAAGGACGACACCAAGACGGACGGCGCCGGTGATGGCGAGAAGACCTACAAGGTCGCCATGATCTGCGACTCCAGCATCAACGACGGCGGTTGGGGTGCTGCCTGCTACAACGCCATGGTCAAGGCTGCTGAGGACAAGGGCTGGACCTACGACGTCACCGACTCCATCTCCCAGGATCAGTATTACGAGACCATCGTTGCCTTCTGCAACCTGGGCTACGACATGATCTATGCTCCCGGCAACCAGTACACCGATGCGGTCCTGCAGGCTGCTGAGGAGTATCCCGACATCGCCTTCGCTCTGCTGAACGGCGCTGAGTCCACCCCCGAAAAGGCCGCTAACGGCAATGTCGCGTCTCTGCTGCCCAACGCTGAGCAGATCGGCTGGATCGCCGGCGCTCTGGCCGGTCTGATGACCGAGTCCGGCAAGCTGGGCTTCATCGGCGGTATGGAGCTGGATACCACCAAGGGCAAGATCGCGGGCTTCGAGGCTGCTGCCAAGTATGTTGGCGAGCAGGAGGGCAAGACCGTTGAGCTGCTGGCTGTTCCCTATGCCAACTCCTTCTCCGATGCCCCTAAGGGCAAGGAGTTCGCCACTGAGCTGATCTCCCAGGGCGCTGACGTGTTCTTCGGCGATGCTTCCGCCGTTGACTCCGGTGCCCGTGAGGCCATCGACGCCGCCAATGAGAAGGCCGGCGCCATCAAGATCTACGACATCGGCCAGCCTGCCGATATCCTGGGTCAGAACCCCTGCATCATTTGCTCCCAGGTCACCGATAACGCCGCTATGATCGGTGTCTGCATGGAGGCTGTTGTGGCCGGTACCTTCGGCGGCAACACCATCTTCGGCACGCTGGAGAACGGCGCCCTGTCCGCCGGTGCCATCAATACCGAGCTGGTTCCCGCTGAGAAGGTGGAGAAGTATAACGCCTATCTGCAGCAGATGATGGACGGCACCTTCATGAAGTAAGCTGTCATTCCTTTGATATCCCCCGGCCAGCGGCCGGGGGATATCTTTTCTGCATATAAAAAAAGACACGGTATATGGATCCTCCATCCATTTCCGTGTCTTTTTCCTGTTGTAAGCTTTGGGGTTCGGACTTTTGCGTGTAACGGGGTTCAGCACGCCCCAGGTGCCTCGCTGCACAGCGTCACGCCGGCGCTTCTCTTTTTTCGAGAGTTTTTCATAAGGGATGAACTTCTCCACAGGTATGCTCCTTTCAAACGCTTTCCACCATCATACCAGACCTTACACCGTTTGTCAAAGGAGCGCGCTTATTTCACTCTGCCAATATCTCCTCCGCCACTGACCGGCGCGTAACGCACCGGTCCATGGCCTGCTTTTCGATATAGCGGTGGGCCTCCTGCTCCGTCATGCCCTGCTTGTCGATCAGTGCCCATTTAGCCCGGTTCACCAGCCGTATCTCCGCCATGCGCTCCTCGATGGTGGCAGTCTTTTCTTCCATACGCCGCAGGCGCTCTCGTGTGCCGCACAGCAGCTGCATGGATTGCAGCAGCAGCGGCGGCGTGGTGGGCTTTTGCAGCAGCAGGATGCCTTGAGGCGCCAGCCGTGCCGCCAGATCCGGATAGTGTTCCGCCTTCACCAGCAGCAGCACACCGGCGCTGGATTTGTCGATGATGTGCAGCGCCAGCTTTGTACCGAATTCATCCGGCAGCGGCGTACTGATGACCACGATGTCGAAAGGCCTCTCCAGCAGGGCACGCCGTGCCTCAGACACGCTGCCTGCGGCACACATCGGGTCGTACCGATCCTCCGGCAGCATTTCACGCAGGGACATATGGAACTTGGCCGCGGCAGCGACCACCAGCACGCTGTACGTCCGGCGGCTGTCCTCCATATGCGTCCCTCCTCTCCAAAGCAGACCGGCTCAGTGGGTGTACTGCTGTATAATGGCCTTGGGTAAGTGCTCTGCGATAAATGCGCTGGATGCAGCCAGTGATCTGGCGTCCTCCAGAGTCTCCGGCAGCGTGTGGAAACGTGCCTTTACGTCGTTAGCCGCCGTGTAGAAATTCACATCCGCGGCTTCCGGCAGCACCAGATGCCGCGTTACACCGTCCAGGCCGGCGCGGATCAGCAGCGTAAAGGCCAGATACGGGCTGCATAGCGGATCGGGAGAGCGCAGCTCCGCGCGGCGGTACTCGCCCTGCGCGGCAGGGATACGTATCAGCTGACTGCGGTTTTCGCTGGACCAGGAGATATATCGCGGTGCTTTGCTGCTGCCAAAGCGGTGATACGACTCCTCCCGCGTGTTCAGAAACACCGTCATCTCGGCAATATGGGCCAGAATACCGGCGATGATCTGTGGCATTACCTCTGCGCCGTCGCGGCTCTTGGCGGAGATGTTGATGTGCATCCCGTTGCCCGGCTGTCCCATCAGCGGCTTGGGAGAGAAGTCGGCTGCCAGGCCGTTTCGCACCGCCACGGAATTGACGACAGCCTTAAAGGTCACGGCGTTATCCGCCGCCGTCAAGGGATCGGAATAGCGAAAGTCGATCTCGTTTTGCCCGGGGCCCTGCTCATGGTGAGAGCACTCCGGCCGTATCCCCATCTGCTCCAGCGTCAGGCAGATCTCACGCCGTACGTTCTCGCCCTTGTCCTCCGGTGCGATGTCCATGTATCCTGCGTTGTCGTAGGGAATGTGGGTCGCTTCACCGTTTTCGTCCCGGCGGAAGAGATAGAACTCCATCTCCGTGCCGAAGGAGAAACGGATGCCCAGTGCTTCCGCGTCCGCCACAGCCTGACGCAGCAGCGCGCGGCAGTCGGCCTCGAAGGCGGCGCCATCGGGCCGCAGCACGTGGCAGAACATCCGCGCCACTCGGCCGTGATCCGGCCGCCAGGGCAGCATACAGAGGGTGCTGCTGTCCGGATGCAGGAACAGGTCCGAGTGGACCTCGTCGCCGAAGCCGGGCACAGCGGAGGCATCGAAAGCGATGCCGTAGCTGAAGGCCCGGTCCAGCTCATCCGGCAAAATAGATATATTTTTCTGGCTGCCGAAAATATCGCAGAAGGCCAGACGCAGGAATTTTACATCCTCCTCCGCCGTAAACTGCCTGATCTCATCCACTGTGTACTCCATCGTGCTCCTGCCTTTCTCAGTTGGCTACATACATCTGCTGATAGGGGTTTTTGCTGTCCGGTGTGATAACGGTATAGTTGTCGCGGAGCATCGCCTCCGCGTCACGGTCAAACAGACGGCAGTACTCCCGCACATAGGGTGTGATCTCCGCCATATCTTCCGCCGTGGCGTTGTGCAGCGTGACCTGATCCGGAAACCGTATGCTGCTCACATCGCCGCGGAAAACCATTTTTCCGCCGTGCATTCCTGTGCAGGGGAAGAAGTGTACTATCGGCCGGCCGTCGGTGTGCAGGCCCAGCACCAAAATCAGCCCGCCGGCCTGGTATTCGCCCAGAAAGCTGCCGGCCCGCCCGCCGATGACGATCACCGGCTTATGCTGCTTATAGGCTTTCATGTGTATCCCGGCGCGGTAGCCCGCATTGTCCCGGATAAATATCTCACCGCCCCGCATGGCGTACCCCGCAGCGTCGCCGGTGCTGCCGTGGATCACGATGCGTCCGGCACTCATGGTGTCGCCCACCGCGTCCTGTGCATTGCCGTTTACGGTAATAGAACCGCCGCCCAGATAGGCGCCCAGCGCATTGCCGGGAATGCCGTCGATCTCCAGCCGTTTGCTGCTCATACCGGCGGCGATGAACCGCTGGCCCTGGCAGGCACAGATACGGCATTCCTTCCCGGCGTGGCGTATCGTTTCGTTCAGTTGAGAGAAGGACAGACCACTCGCCTCTATGAAATCCATATTGTACCACTCCTTTCGAGGGTTTTCCATTATTTTTCCTATAAATATCGCTTTTTCGACAGACCTTATTCACCGGCGTGGGCAATTCCCAGAATTTCCAGTTCTTTTTCGTTCAGGTGAATACCCCGCAGCATGACCCGGTTTCCCCGCAGCGCCTCGATGGAGTTGATGCCCATACCGCCCATCATCTCCTTGATCTCATGCTTCCAGGCGGTTACCAGGTTTACCAGCCGCGCCGCAGCCTCCTCGGGGTCCAGACGCTTCACCAGCTCCGGACGCTGTGTGGCGATACCCCAGCAGCACCGACCTGTCTGGCAGGAACGGCACAAGTGGCACCCCATGGCCAGCAGTGCCGCGGTGGCAATGTAACAGGCATCCGCGCCCAGAGCAATGGCCTTGACCACGTCGGCAGCGGAGCGTATGCTGCCTCCGGCGATCAGGGATACGCTGCTGCGTATGCCCTCGTCCCGCAGCCGCTGGTCCACCGCTGCCAGCGCCAGCTCAATGGGAATACCCACATTGTCCCGTATTCGAGTGGGCGCCGCGCCGGTGCCGCCCCGAAAGCCGTCGATGGCGATGATATCCGCACCGCTGCGGGCGATGCCGCTGGCGATGGCGGCGATGTTGTGTACCGCCGCCACCTTGACGATGATCGGCTTTTTGTACGCCGTGGCTTCCTTTAGAGAGTACACCAGCTGCCGTAGGTCCTCAATGGAGTAAATGTCGTGGTGCGGAGCAGGGGAGATGGCATCCGCGCCCTCTGGTATCATCCGGGTCTTGGACACGTCGCCCACGATCTTTGCGCCAGGCAGATGTCCGCCGATACCGGGTTTGGCGCCCTGGCCCATTTTGATCTCGATGGCTGCGCCGGTGTTCAGGTATGTCTCATCGACGCCGAAGCGGCCGGAGGCCACCTGTACGATAGTGTTGGCGCCGTAGGGATAGAAATCCCGGTGCAGTCCGCCCTCGCCGGTGTTGTAGCAGATGCCCAGCTCCCGGGCAGCCTTGGCCAGCGCCGCATGGGCGTTGTAGCTGATGGAGCCATAGCTCATGGCCGAAAACAGAATGGGCACCGACAACTCCAGCTGCGGCGGTATTTCGGTGCATAGGCTGCCGTCCCCGTTCCGCCGGACGGCCTCCGGCTTCTTGCCCAGGAATACCCGCGTCTCCATGGGCTCCCGTAGGGGGTCGATGGGTGGGTTCGTCACCTGTGAGGCGTTGATGAGGATGCGGTCCCAGTATACCGGCAGGGGCTGGGGGTTGCCCATGGAGCTCAGCAGCACGCCGCCGGTGGACGCTTGCTTGTATATCTCCTTGATGGTGGCGCAGGACCAGTTTGCGTTTTCCCGCAGGCAGTTGTCGTTTTTTACGATCTTAATGGCGTGGGTGGGACAGAAGGACACACAGCGCTGACAGTTGACGCACTTGCTCTCGTCGCTGACCATGACCTTCCCATCCGCGTTATAGGTGTGCACGCCGTTGGCGCACTGAGATCCGCAGATGCGGCAGCGGGTGCACCGTGCGTCGTTTCGTACCACTTCAAATTCCGGTATGATGTAGTCAAGAGCCATCAATAGGCACCTTCTTTCACTTTCACGATAAACGGCTCGCCGCCCATGGGCGCATACAGGTTCTCCGCATCCGGGGCCATGACCCGTATGGCGGCCTCCTCGCTGGCGATAAATACCTTGTCGTCCTTCTCAGCCGTTACCATGGAGCGCAGCTTCAGTCGGTCGTTCAGCGCCATCAGTCCGCCGTTGAACCCAAGAATGATGGAGAATGGTCCGGTGATGAGCAGGCTGGGGTATATGGTCCGCAGATAGGTCAGCTGCCGTGCCGCGGCCGGCTCCCTGGTGCGTATGGTACTCCAGAAGGGCGCCGCGATCACCGATGCCATCTCCTCCAGCGTCAGCCCCTGCCGCCGCAGCAGATAGTCGGCGATGTAGGTGATGACCTCCGTATCCGTCTGCAGATTGCATTTGTAGCCATACATCTCAATACAGCGCCGATTGGCGTCGTAGGAGGATATCTCTCCGTTGTGGACGATGGACCAGTCCAGCAGGGAAAAGGGGTGCGCGCCGCCCCACCAGCCGGGGGTATTGGTGGGATAGCGCCCATGGGCCGTCCAGCTGTATCCCTCATATTCCTCCAGCCGGTAGAAGCGTCCCACATCCTCGGGATATCCTACGGCCTTGAAGGTCCCCATGTTCTTTCCACTGGAGAATACGTATGCACCTTTCAGCTTGGTGTTGATATCCATCACGGTCCGTGCCACGAACTCCTTTTCATCCAGCTGCAGGCGTGCCAGCACCGAATTAAGGGGCCGCACAAAGTACCGCCAGATGTGGGGAATGTCCGTGATCTCCGGGATGATGCGGATGGGGATCAGCTCCGCGTCTACGAGCTCAAATCCCTCCTTCAGCATAGCCTCGCACTCCCGCCGGGTGGTGTTATCGTCAAAAAAGATGTGGAAGGCGTATTCCTCCCGGTGCTCCGGGTAGATGCCGTAGGCGGCGAAGCCGCCTCCCAGACCGTTGGACCGATTATGCATGGGGACCATGCTCCTGATGATGTCCTCACCGGTCATGCGCCGCCCCTCCCGGGAAATGACCGCCGAAATGGCGCACCCGGATGGGATACGTACCTGTCCCTCCAGCTTCATAGTTTCTCACCCTTTCTTTATGTGCTTCCGTAGGTTCCAGCCGTTCCACGGCGTGATCCGCTGAAAAGCCGCCCCGGAAAGCAAAAAACGCCCATCCGGCAGGGACAAATGTCCTGCTCGGATGAACGCCTTTGCTCATCATGGTTCGGCATTATAGCATCAGATGCGCATAAAGTCAATGAATAAAACGCCAAAAATTGTGTAAAAAGCTGATTGACAAATCCGTCACAACCGCCTATAATTTCGCACATCAAAGGCAAAGGCGTCTTGAAGCTGCGGGCTTCCTGACGCCTTTTTCTATTTTCCAAATCTACAAAAGATCGGGGTGGAACAAATGAAAACCGTATCGGACATTTTCGGCACACTGGTATTTGACGACCGACAGATGAAAGCACGCCTTCCCCATGACGTCTATATTTCCCTGAAGAAGACCATTGACGAGGGCGGAAGCCTGGACAACCAGGTAGCGAATGTGGTGGCGGATGCCATGAAGGATTGGGCCATCGAGCACGGCGCGACCCACTTTACCCATTGGTTCCAGCCGCTGACCGGCATTACCGCCGAGAAGCACGACAGCTTTATTACCCCATCGCCGGATGGCGGCGTCATCATGGAGTTCTCTGGTAAGGAGTTGATCCAGGGTGAGCCGGATGCCTCCAGCTTTCCCTCCGGCGGCCTGCGTGCTACCTTCGAGGCCCGGGGCTACACTGCCTGGGATCCTACCTCTTACGCCTTTATCAAGGACAAGGCACTGTGTATCCCCACGGCATTCTGCTCCTACGGCGGTGAGGCGCTGGATAAAAAAACCCCGCTGCTGCGCTCCATGCAGGCCCTGAACAAGCAGGCCATGCGTGTCCTGAAGCTGTTTGGCAACACGGATGTCAAATGTGTTCGCACCTCTGTCGGCCCCGAGCAGGAGTATTTCCTGGTGGACCGCGCCATGTACCGCAAGCGCAAGGACCTGATTTTCTGCGGCCGCACGCTGTTCGGTGCCAGACCCCCCAAGGGTCAGGAGATGGATGACCATTACTTCGGCGCTATCAAGCCTCGTGTGGCCGAGTATATGGCCGATTTGAATGAGGAGCTCTGGAAGCTGGGTATTCTGGCCAAGACGGAGCACAATGAGGTGGCCCCGGCCCAGCATGAGCTGGCGCCCATCTACACCACCACAAATATCGCCACCGATCACAACCAGCTGACCATGGAGATCATGCAGAAGGTGGCTGCCCGCCACGGGCTGGTCTGTCTGCTGCATGAAAAGCCCTTTGACGGCGTCAACGGCTCCGGCAAGCACAACAACTGGTCTATGGCCACGGATACCGGCGTGAACCTGCTGACTCCCGGTGAGACACCCCACGAAAACGCCCAGTTCCTGCTGTTCCTGTGTGCCGTTATTCAGGCGGTGGATGACTATCAGGACCTGCTGCGCATCTCTGTGGCCACCGCCGGCAATGATCACCGTCTGGGCGCCAACGAGGCGCCGCCCGCGGTGGTATCCATCTTTCTGGGCGATGAGCTGACGGCTATTCTGGATGCCATCGAGAAGGATGAGCCGTACAGCGGCACGGAAAAGACCGTGATGAAGCTGGGAGCCCATGTGCTGCCCAAGTTCCTGCGTGATACTACCGACCGGAACCGGACGTCGCCCTTTGCGTTCACCGGCAATAAGTTCGAGTTCCGTATGCTGGGCTCCGCCAACTCCATTGCCTGCTGCAACATCATGCTCAACGCCGCCGTGGCGGAGTCTCTGCGTCAGTATGCGGACAAGTTGGAGAAGGCCAAGGACTTTGACGCAGCACTGCATAGTCTGATCCGGCAGACCATCAAGGAGCACAAGCGCATTATTTTCAACGGCAACGGTTATGACGATGCCTGGATCAAGGAGGCTACCGAGGTCCGCGGCCTGTTGAACCTGCGTACCACGCCGGACGCTATGCCCTATCTGCTGCACGAGAAGAACGTAAAAATGCTCACGTCCCTGAAGGTCATGTCCGAGGCGGAGATACGCTCCCGCTATGAGATCACACTGGACAACTACCGCAAGATCGTCAATATTGAGGCCGAAACGATGGTGGATATGGCCCGCCGTCAGATCCTGCCCGCCGTGGAGAAGTTCTCCTCTAAGCTGGCGCAGGATATCGCCGTAAAGAAGTCCATCGCGCCGGTGGTGTCCGGCATTTATGAGACGACGCTTGTCACGCGCCTGTCCGATCTGGTAGAGGACATCGACGCTGCCGTGGAGGACCTGGCTGCCGCGCTGGCCACTTTCCATAAGATCGATGATGTGACCGAGAGCGCCAACATGGTTCGCGACGTGCTGCTGCCCAAGATGGCGGCGCTGCGCGCCCCCTGTGACGAGGCCGAGCAGCGCACGGCCGAGGGCTGCTGGCCGTTCCACACCTACGGCGATCTGCTGTTTGGCGTGGAGTGACTTTGCTTCCGATCCCACCGGGCTCCGCCAGGCCCTGTGGTTCCGTACCCTTGCAAACGGGGTACTTTCTCTCCTGAAAAGTGGAATGCCGTGTGCCCATGGGGCACGCGGCATTTCGCTTTTCCGATCATGAAAAAATAACTTGACTTGAAGCCGGGTTTATGTATTAGAGAATAGAGCGGGCAAAACAAAGAACAAGAAGCTTTTATCATGGATAAAAAGGTTTTAAAGCAACCGCAGGTCTTAAAACGCTTAAAATAAAAAATCTCACATCAGATTTTAGGTAGCCCGCCATCAGAATGGATTGACAATTCGACAAAATGTGATATAATCCCACTGTCTGGAAAAATATAAAGTTGTAGCACAGAGGTGTCTGCTCAAAGGCAGATGAAAAGGGAATCCGGTGTGAATCCGGAGCGATGCAGTCACTGTGTACGGGAGCGGTCTTGCAAACCACTGGGAAACCGGGAAGGGCAACGCCGTGATGAACGAAGTCAGGAGACCTGCCTCTGTGTGGAATCTCAAGCCTGCTGCCAACAGGTTGGTTTTCCTACGAACTTATGATCCGTCGCGGAGCGCCGCACGGGTGTATATGTAGTAAGAAGCACCGAGGGCGGCTGTATGAGACACAGCCGCTTTTATATTTCTTTCAGAACAAATATTTGGAAAGAGGTAGATCAACCATGAAGAAAGCACTTGCCTTTCTGATGGCGGCTGTGATGCTGATGAGCATGCTGACCGCCTGCGGCAACAAGGACAATGCCGACAACAAGGACAACAACGACGTGAGCACCGAGGAGACCGACAAGGCCGCCGCCGACAAGGTCGCCGCCCTCATCGACGCCATCTACGTGCAGGAGCGCACCGAGGAGACCGACGCCCAGTGCGAGGCCGCCAAGGCCGCTTGGGACGCGCTGACCGACGCCCAGAAGGCGCTGGTGGAGGGCGAGGAGGCCAGCCCCGATTACTTCGGTCTGGACACCGGCGACGCCTCCAAGGACGATCCCCGCAACCAGGACGAGATCGGCGAGAAGGAGCTGCTGGTGGTATCCTTCGGTACCTCCTTCAACGACAGCCGCGTAGCCGACATCAAGAGCATTGAGGATGCCCTGCAGGAGGCCAACCCCGATTGGTCCGTGCGCCGCGCCTTCACCGCTCAGATCATCATCAACCACATCCAGGCCCGTGACGGCGAGAAGATCGACAACATGGAGCAGGCTCTGGAGCGTGCTGTCGCCAACGGCGTGAAGCAGCTGGTGGTGCAGCCCACCCATCTGATGCACGGTGCTGAGTACGACGAGATGTGCGCCGCCATCGACAAGGTCCGCGACAAGTTCGAGTCCGTTGAGATCGCCGAGCCCATGCTGGGTGAGGTGGGCAGCGACGCCACCGTCATCAACGCCGACAAGGAAGCCGTTGCCAAGGCCGTTGTCGCCGCTGCTCTGAGCGAGAGCGGCTACGAGTCCACCGCCGCCGCCAAGGAGGCCGGTGTGGCTTACGTGCTGATGGGTCACGGTACGGCTCATGTGGCGAAGGTCACTTACAGCCAGATGGCCGCCCAGATGGACAAGCTGGGCTATGAGAACGTGTTCATCGGCACCGTGGAGGGCGAGCCCGAGGATACCTCCTGCGAGGCTGTGATCGCGGCTGTCAAGGAAGCCGGCTACACCACCGTGGTGCTGCGTCCCCTGATGGTCGTGGCGGGCGACCACGCCAACAACGACATGGCCGGTGCGGACGAGGATTCCTGGAAGACCATGTTTGAGGCCGCCGGTTTCACCGTGAACTGCCAGATCTCCGGTCTGGGCCGTATCGCGGACGTGCAGGCTCTCTACGTGGCACACGCCAAGGCTGCCATCGACGCTATCGCGTAACAAGGACTGAACGGGCTCCGGGGCGGTATATTATCGCCCCGGAGCCTTTTTCAAAGTAAGGAGGACCTTGACCATGAAGAAAATTCTTTCGTTTCTGCTGGCCGCTGTGATGATGGCGGCGCTGCTGGTAGGCTGCGGACAGCAGCAAACCGATGCCCCCGGCAACGATGAGCCTGACCAGCCCGCTCTGGCGGACGGCGTGTATACCGCCGACTTCAACACCGACAGCAGTATGTTCCACGCCAACGAGACCTGTGACGGCAAGGGCGTGCTGACCGTGAAGGACGGCCAGATGACCATCCACGTCAGCCTGGCCTCCACCAGCATCGTCAATCTGTTCCCTGGTCTGAAGGAGGACGCCCAGAAGGACGGCGCCGTGCTGCTCCAGCCCACCAAGGACACCGTCACCTATCCCGATGGTCTGACCGAGACAGTCAATGGCTTTGATATCCCCGTTCCCGCGCTGGACGAGGAGTTCGACGTGGCTCTCATCGGCAAGAAGGGCGTATGGTATGACCACAAGGTGTCCGTCTCCAACCCTGTTCTGAAGGAGGAGAACGGCGATGACGCTGCCGCCATCGCATTGGCGGACGGTACCTACACCATTGAGGTAGGCTTTGAGGGCGGCTCCGGTAAGTCCCATGTGCTGACTCCCTGCACCCTGAAGGTGGAGAACGGCGCTGCCACCGCCACTATCGTGTGGAGCAGTGAGAAGTATGACTATATGCTGGTGGACGGCCAGCGCTATGATGTCCTCACCACCGAGGGCGGCTCCACCTTCGAGATCCCCGTGCGGGCGCTGGATACCCCGCTGACGGTCATCGGCGACACCACCGCCATGAGCACCCCCCACGAGATCGAGTACACCCTGACCTTTAAGTCCGCCACGGCGGTGGAGGCTGCCCAGTGAGGCGTTTTCTCGCCGGGTTGCTGGCAGCGCTGATGGTCTTGTCCCTCTGCGCCTGCGGCGCGGCTGACGCCCCCGGCAAAACAGACGGACAAACCGCCGCCGTGTCGTGGGACGAGCTGGTCTTTGACCGTACCATGCCCCTGCGCTACGCGGAGCAGTTCTCCGTGGAGTACGCCGGGGACAGCTACAAGCGCATCACCATCAACAACGACCGGGTATACCTGCTGGTGGCGGAGGGTGCAGCTGTGCCTGACGGGGTACCTACCGGTGTCACCGTTTTGCAGCAGCCGCTGGACCAGATTTATCTGGTAGCCGCCGCTGCCATGGACTACTTCGACAAGCTGAACGCCATCGACTGCATCACCCTCAGCGGTAAAAAGCAGTCGGACTGGTATATCCAGCGCGCCAAGGACGCCATGGACAGCGGAGCGCTGGTATACGCCGGCAAGTACTCCGAGCCGGATTATGAGCTGATCCTGTCGCAGGGCTGCGATCTGGCGGTGGAAAACACCATGATCTACCACTCCCCGGCGGTGCTGGAGCAGCTGGAGCGGCTGGGCATCCCCGTGCTGGTGGAGACATCCAGCTACGAGACCCAGCCCTTGGGTCGGATGGAGTGGATCAAGCTGTACGCGGCGCTGCTGGATAAGGAGGACGAGGCCGAGGCGCTGTTTAATGAGAAGATGGACAGCGTGGCGGACGTACTGGAGCAGCAGCCCACCGGCAAGACCGTGGCATTTTTCTACATCACCAGCAGCGGCGCTGTAAACGTCCGCAAATCCACGGACTATGTGGCGAAGTGCGTCGCCATCGCTGGCGGCGACTATGTCTCCTTCGACGAATCGGCAGAGGACAACGCTCAGTCCACCATCAATATTCAGATGGAATCCTTCTACCATGGTGCAGTGGACGCCGATGTGCTGATCTACAACAGCATCATCGACGGCGAGCTGCACACGCTGGACGAATTGGTGGCACTGGATCCACTGATGGCCGACTTCAAGGCCGTCAAGAGCGGTAACGTGTGGTGCCTGACCAAAAACTTCTATCAGGAGTCGCTGGAGCTGAGCGACCTCATTCTGGACGTCAACCATGCGTTGAACGACGCGCCGGATACGGCGTTTCACTTCCTGACACGGATGAAGTGAGCATTTTTTACATCATTGCATTATAAGGAGGAGCGGCATGAAGAGGACCCGAACACTTCGCATCTGGGGAGGCTTTTGGCTGCTCCTCCTGCTTTTATTCACATTTCTGATTTGGAACATCTTCGCGGGAAGCGTTTCTCTTTCCGCGTCTGAGATATGGCGGATCCTGCTGGGCGGCGATGTGGACTTTACGCAGAGCCAGATCATCATGAAGATCCGTCTGCCCCGGCTTCTGTCGGCGCTGATCCTGGGCGGGGCGCTGTCCCTGTCCGGCTATCTGCTGCAAACCTTTTTCCACAACCCCATCGCCGGCCCCTTTGTGCTGGGTATCTCCTCCGGAGCGAAGATGACGGTGTGCGTGGCCATGCTGGCGCTGCTGAGCCGGGGCAAGACCACCTCCTCCGCCATTCTCATCGCAGCGGCGTTCGTGGGCGCCATGGTGTCCATGGGCTTCGTGCTGCTGATTTCTCAGCGGGTCAAGCGTATGAGCCTGTTGGTGGTCTGCGGCGTGATGATCGGCTACATCTGCTCGGCGCTGACGGATTTTCTCGTGACCTTCGCCGACGATTCCAGCATCGTGAACCTGCACAACTGGTCTCTCGGATCCTTCTCCGGCATGAGCTGGGAGAATGTAAAGACCATGGCCGGTGTATGCGGCGTCACACTGCTGCTGACCTTTTTCCTGTCCAAGCCCATCCGGGCGTACCAGCTGGGCGAGGTCTACGCCCAGAACATGGGCGTCCCCCTGCGGGCCTTCCGTACGGCGCTTATCCTGCTGTCCAGCGTGCTGTCCGCCTGCGTCACGGCCTTTGCTGGCCCCATCTCCTTTGTCGGCATCGCAGTGCCGCACCTGATGAAATCCCTGTTCAAATCGGCGGAGCCGCTCGTCATGATTCCAGCCTGCTTCCTGGGCGGCGGCGTGTTCTGCCTGTTTTGCGACCTCATCGCCCGCACCGCCTTTGCCCCCACAGAGGTGAGCATCAGCTCCGTCACGGCGGTATTCGGCGCACCCATCGTCATCTACATGATGATCCACAGAAAGGCGGCGTGAGTATGGCATATCTGGAAACAAAAGACCTGTCCGTGGGCTACCACGGCAAGCCGCTGATCGAGGATGTCGCCCTCCATGTGCAGCGGGGCAAGATCGTGACGCTCATCGGCCCCAACGGCTCTGGAAAATCCACCATATTGAAAACCATCATCGGCCAGCTCTCCAAGGTGTCCGGCACGGTGTTTCTGGATGGAAAAGCCATGGAGGCGCGCAGCCGCAATGAGATCGCCCGGCGCATGGCCATTTTGATGACGGCTCGCATGGATCCGGAGCTGATGACCTGCAGGGACGTGGTGAGCAGCGGCCGCTATCCCTATACGGGGCGGCTGGGCATCCTGCAGCCGGAGGATCAGGCTATCGTGGAGCGCTCTCTGGCGCAGGTAGGCGGCATGGAGTTTGCCGACCGCCCCTTCTCCGCCATCAGCGACGGACAGCGCCAGCGCATTCTGCTGGCCCGGGCGCTGTGTCAGGAGCCGGAGATCATCGTATTGGACGAGCCTACCAGCTTTTTGGACATCCGCTATAAGCTGGAGCTGCTGACGGTGCTCAAGCGCATGGTGCGGGAGAACGATCTGGCGGTGCTGCTGTCCCTCCACGAGCTGGAGCTGGCGGAGCGCATTTCGGACACGGTGGTGTGTGTGGCGGGCGACCGCATCGACCGCATCGGCACCCCGGAGGAGATCTTTACCCGCGAGTATATCGCAAGGCTGTACCGGATGGAGCACGGGAAGTACGACCCCTGCTTCGACAGCCTGGAATTTGTGCCGTAAGGAGTAGCGACATGGAAAAACAGGGTGTTTTTTACGCCGTCAGCGTGGGCCCCGGTGACCCGGAGCTGCTGACCCGGCAGGCCTGCCGGGTCTTGGCGGACTGTCCTGTGGTGGCAGCCCCCCGGATGAAGTCCGGGCGGATGCTGGCGCTGGATATCGCCGCCGGGGCGGTGGATACGCAGGGCAAGACCATCTTGCCGCTGGACTTTACCATGGAGCGAAGCGAGGCAGTGCGGGAGGACAGCTACCGCATGGCGGCAGCCGCTATCGAAGCGGAGCTGTCGGCAGGACGGGACGTGGCCATGGTCAATCTGGGCGACGTATCCGTGTACGCCACTGCCTACTATATTCTGGAGCGCATCCGCGCTGATGGGTTTGAGACGGTGATGTGTCCCGGCGTCACCAGCTTCTGCGCCGTGGCGGCGCGGCTGGGACGGAGTTTGACCCGCATGGAGGAGCCGCTCCACATTCTGCCGGGCAGCACGGATCTGGACAACGCGCTGCCGCTGCCGGGAACAAAGGTCGTGATGAAATCCGGCAAGGCCATCTACAAAGCGGCAGCGGCGCTGGAGCGCCACGGTATGGCGGCAAACGCCGGTATGGTGGCGGACTGCGGGCTGGAGACAGAGCAGGTCTACACCGACCTGCGGCAGCTGCCAGAGGAGATCAGCTATTTTGCCACCATCGTGGCGGATTGAGAGGGCGCTATGGAGCAAAAAGTCCCCCGGCTGGTGCTGGCCGGCACCAACAGCGGCTGCGGCAAGACCACCGTCACCTGTGCCGTCTTGCAGGCGTTGGTATCGCGGGGCCTGCGGGTAGGCGCGGCGAAATGCGGCCCTGATTATATCGACCCCATGTTCCACAGCCGGATCATTGGCGCGAAGAGCTCCAATTTGGATGCCTTCTTCTTTGATCCCGATACCCTGCGCTATCTTCTGGCCCGCAACGCCCGGGGCTGCGATGTCACGGTGATAGAGGGGGTCATGGGCTATTATGACGGCCTGGGCCTCACCTCCACCCGGGCCAGCACCTACGAGGTGGCGCGGGAGACCCAAAGCCCCGTGGTGCTGGTGGTCAATGCCCGAGGGGCGGCCCTTTCCGTCCTGGCGGCGGTGGAGGGCTTTCTCCACTTTGCGCCGGACAGCGGCATCCGTGGTGTCATCCTCAACGGGTGCAGCGCCATGAGCTATGGCCCACTGGCACGGGAGCTGGAAAACCGTCTGGGCGTCCGCGCCTGCGGCTATCTGCCCCGTCTGCCGGAGTGCGCGCTGGAGAGCCGCCACTTGGGGCTCATCACAGCGGACGAGGTAGCCGATCTGCAAGAGAAGCTGCGCAAGCTGGCGGCCGAGGCGGAAAAAACGCTGGACATAGCCGCCCTGCTGGAAATCGCGGCTGCCGCGCCGCCCCTGCGCTATATCCCGCCGGCCCTGCCGGAGCCGGGAACGCCGGTGCGTATCGGCGTGGCCAGGGATCGGGCGTTCTGCTTTTACTACGAGGACAGTCTCGACCTGCTGCGGCAGCTGGGTGCGGAGCTGATACCCTTCAGCCCGCTGGTGGATGAGCGGCTCCCCAACGGCGTACAGGGGCTGTACTTAGGCGGCGGCTACCCGGAGCTTTACGCGGCGCAGTTGGAGGAAAACCACACCCTGCGCAGGCAAATCCGAGACGTTGTACACGCGGGGATGCCCTGTATCGCCGAGTGCGGCGGCTTTATGTACCTGACAGAGTCCATCGCAGGCCACGCCATGGTGGGTGCGCTGCCGGGGGACTGCTTTGACACGGGGAAGCTGACCCGGTTCGGCTATATTACCGCCACGGCCCGAGAGGGCAGTCTCCTGTGCCGCGCCGGGGAGCAGGTGCCGATGCATGAATTTCACCATTGGGACACGCCCCTGCCGGGCAGCGCTTTTCTGGCGGAAAAGCCCTCCGGCAAGCAGTGGCGCTGTGCGTATGCCACGGATACGCTGTACGCTGGTTTCCCTCACTTCCATTTTTACGCCAAGCCCGTCATGGCACAGCGCTTTTTGGCGGCTTGTAGAAAGGAGACGCTATGACGGAACAGATGAAGCCTATGGATATCGAGAAGCGCAGCTTCGCCATCATCACCGAGCTGCTGGGTGACCGGCGGCTGGATCCGGAGAATGAGCTGGTCATCAAACGGGTCATCCACACCACGGCGGATTTTGACTATGTGGACAATCTGGCCTTTTCCGACCACGCGGTACAAAAGGCCATTGCCGCCCTGCGGGCGGGCTGTGACATCGTCACCGATACCCAGATGGCCAAGGCCGGGATCAATAAGACGATCCTCGCCTCGCTGGGCGGAGAGGTACACTGCTTCATGTCGGACGCGGACGTGGCGGCGGAGGCTAAGGAGCGCGGTGTGACCCGTGCCTTTGTATCCATGGAGCGGGCGGCAGCCCTGCCCAAGCCCTGCATCTTTGCTATCGGCAACGCTCCCACGGCGCTTTTCTCCTTAGAGGCGCTGATGGAGGCGGGCAAGCTCCATCCCGCCCTCATCATCGGGGTGCCGGTGGGCTTTGTGAACGTGATGGAGAACAAGGAGCGCATCATCGAGGCCGCTGCCGCGCCCTACATCGTGGCTCGGGGCCGCAAGGGCGGCAGCAACGTGGCGGCGGCTATCTGCAATGCCATGCTCTACCAGATCAGGCGGTAGGTTATGAAGGAATTTATCATACGGGACGGAAAAAAACTCCGTCTGGGCTACACCACCGGTTCCTGTGCCGCGGCGGCAGCCAAGGCCGCCGCATGGATGCTGCTGAGCGGCAGTAAAAAGGAGTCCATCCGCCTGCTGACACCCAAGGGCATGGAACTGACGCTGGCGGTGGAGGACATCCATCTGTCCCCAAACTGTGTGCGCTGTGCCATCCGGAAGGACAGCGGTGATGACCCGGATATTACCCGTGACACCCTGATCTATGCCGAGGTGCGGAAAACAGAGACTGTTGGCATTGTCATTGACGGCGGACAGGGTGTAGGTCGGGTAACCATGCCAGGTCTTGACCAGCCGGTGGGTGCGGCGGCCATCAACTCCGTACCCCGCCGGATGATTCAGGAGAATGTGGAGGAGGTCTGCGGCCTGTTCGGATACATCGGCGGCCTGTATGTGGTGATTTCCGCTCCCGATGGCGAGACGCTGGCGAAAAAGACCTTCAATCCCCGATTAGGCATTGAGGGCGGCATATCCATCTTAGGTACCACGGGGATCGTAGAGCCTATGAGCGAGCAGGCGCTGGTGGACACCATCCATGTAGAGCTGCGGCAGCGGCGGGAGGGCGGCGCGGATTATGTACTGCTGGCCCCCGGCAACTACGGCGCAGACTATATCAAGGGTGTCATGGGCATCGACCCCGCCACGGCGGTGATGACCTCCAACTTCATCGGCGACACGATGGAGATGTGCCGGGAGCTGGGCTTCCGAGGGGCGCTGCTCATCGGTCATATCGGCAAGCTGGTAAAGCTGGCGGGCGGTATGTGGAACACCCACTCCCGCTACGGCGACTGTCGCATGGACATCCTGACGGCCTGTGCTGCCGCAGAGGGGCTGCACGGCGGTGCGGCGGCGGAGATGCTCTGCTGCGCCACCTGTGACGACGCCCTGCGGCTGTTGAAGGAGCAGGGACTTTATGACGCGGTGCTGCACCGGTTGGCCGGGCGCATCGACGACATGATGCATTATAAATGCAGTGATATAGAGACGGGAGCCATCCTCTTTTCCAAGGAATATGGCTATCTCTGTGAGACAAAGGACGCAGCGGCACTGCTGCGCCGGATAAAGGAGGACTGACAATGGTACATTTTGTGGGAGCGGGCAGCGGCGCTGCCGACCTCATCACCGTCCGGGGCGCCAAGCTGCTGAGCGAGGCCGACGTGGTGATCTACGCCGGCTCACTGGTGAATCCGGCGCTGCTGGACTATACCAGGGAGGGCTGCGAGATCCACGACAGCGCCAAGCTGACGCTGGAAGAGGTCATCGCCCTCATTGAGAAGGCGGAGGCCGCCGGCAAGACCACCGTGCGCCTGCACACAGGGGATTCCAGCATCTACGGCGCAGTACGGGAGCAGTTTGACGAGCTGGAAAAACGCGGTATCGCCTACGATGTCTGCCCCGGCGTCAGCGCCTTCTGCGGCGCGGCGGCCGCTCTGCGGGCGGAGTACACCCTGCCCGATGTGAGCCAGACCGTCATCATCACCCGCGCCCCCGGCCGCACGCCGGTGCCGGAACGGGAGTCCATCCGCTCACTGGCGGCCCATCAGGCCACCATGGTGCTGTTTCTCAGCACCTCGCTGACGGAACTGCTGCAAGTCGAGCTGCTGGCAGGTGGCTATGCCGCCGAGACACCGGCGGCGGTGGTGTATAAGGCCACGTGGCCGGAGGAGAAGATCTTCCGCTGCACCGTGGGGACGCTCCACGAGACGGTGACGGGCAACGGTCTGACCAAGACCTCGTTGATCGTGGTGGGCAACTGCCTGGGCGACAACTATCTCCGGTCGCTGCTGTACCACCCCGATTTTACAACGGAGTTCCGCAAGGGGGCCCAATGAGAGCCGTCCTGTTTGCCTACAGCCGGGGCGGCTGTGCCACAGCGCGGCGGGTACTGGAGGCGCTGCCGGAGGAGGTATGGATGTGCTATACCATGCCGCGTTTTGAAGAGCCGGGCTTTCTGCCGCTGGACAGGGCGATATATGGTGTGTGCTTTTCCTCCATGGACGCACTGATCTTTGTGGGGGCCTGCGGCATCGCCGTGCGGGAGATCGCCCCCTATGTCAAAAGCAAAAAAACCGACCCGGCGGTGGTGTGCATCGACGAGGCGGGCCAGTTTGTGATCCCCCTGCTCTCCGGCCACATCGGCGGCGCCAACGCGCTGGCGGAAAAGCTGGCGGAGAAGCTGGACGCCACGGCGGTGGTCACCACCGCCACCGACGTCCGGGGAAAATTCGCCGTGGACGCATGGGCCGCCCGGCACGGCTGTGCCATCTCCGACATGGGGCTTGCCAAGGCGGTATCGGCGGCGATACTGGAGGGGGACGTGCCTCTTTGTAGCCAGTTTTACCTGCCTGTCCCCCTGCCGGAGGGTACGTTTGCCGGGGAGACCGGCCCTCTGGGTATTTTCATCGGCTGGCACGTCAGAACACCCTTTGCCCGCACCCTGCGGCTGATCCCTCACGTATTGCGGGTAGGCGTAGGCTGCCGGCGGGGCATCTCTGCCGAAGCGGTGGTGCGTGCGGTGCAGACAGTGTTCGCGGAAAATGGCCTGGACACGGCGGCCATTTGCGGCATCTACTCCATCGACCTGAAGCAGGACGAGGCGGGACTGCTGGCCGCCTGTGAGAAAAACAACTGGCCGGTGCATTTTTACACGGCGCAGCAGCTGCGGGATGTGGCGGGTGACTTCACTCCCTCCGACTTCGTCCGTTCCGTTACCGGCGTAGACAATGTCTGTGAACGGGCGGCGCTGCTGGATGCCGAAAAGCTGATCGTACAAAAAACAGCGCGGGACGGCGTGACCGTCGCCGTCGCCGCGGAGCATTGGGAGGTGCGCTTTGGGTAAGGTAATTGTAGTGGGCATCGGCCCTGGCGGCTATGAGGATATGACCATCCGGGCAGACGAGGCCCTGCAGGCGTGCGACGCCATTGTGGGGTACCCCGTCTATGTGGATCTGGTGCGGGATCGCTATCCCGGCAAGGAACTTCACTCCACGCCCATGACACGGGAGACAGAGCGCTGCCAGCTGGTGCTGGAGCTGGCGCGCAGCGGCAAGACCGCCGCCATGGTTTGCTCCGGTGACAGCGGCATCTACGGCATGGCGGCGCTGGTCTATGAGCTGAGGGGCGAGGCGCAGGAGCCTGAGATTCAGGTGGTGCCGGGATTGACGGCGGCGTGCAGCGGCGGGGCGGTGCTAGGTGCGCCGCTGACCCATGATTTCGCGGTCATCAGCCTCAGCGACCGTCTGACACCGTGGGAGACCATCGAAAAGCGCTTGGACTGCGCGGCGGCGGCGGATCTGACCATCGTCCTGTATAACCCGGCCAGCCACGGCAGACCGGATCATGTAAAGCGCGCCTGCGATATCTTGCTGCGCCGTCTGCCGGAGGACAGACTCTGCGGCATCGTCCGCAACATCGGCCGCGACGGGCAGAGCCGCCGCATCTTGACGCTGGCAGAGCTGCGGGAGGCGGAGGTGGATATGTTCTGCACCGTGTTTATCGGCAACAGTGCGGCAAAGACGGTGGCGGGACAGCTCATCACCCCCAGAGGATACCGAAATGTGTAATATCTGCGTGTTTGCCGGCACCACCGAAGGGCGGGAGCTGGCGGAATTTCTCGCCGGACAGCCGGTACAGGCCACGGTATGCGTGGCAACGGAGTACGGTGAGACGCTGCTGCCGGAGGCGAAAAACGTCACGGTTCTGGCGGGGCGCATCCCGGTGGCGGACATCATCCGGATGCTGCAAGAGACCCGGTTCGATCTGGTGATCGATGCCACCCACCCCTACGCCGCCTCCATCACCGAGAGCATCTGCACGGCCTGCCGGGAGACGGAAACAGAATATCTGCGCCTGCTGCGGCAGTCCTGTGACCCGAAGGAGGCGCTCGTGTGCGTGGAAAACGCCGCCGAGGCCGCCGCGTTTCTGGCGAATACCGAGGGAAGCATCCTCCTGACCACCGGCAGTAAGGAATTGGCGGCGTATAGCGGTATCCTCGATTTTACCCAGCGGGTGTACGCCCGTGTGCTGCCCATGGATGCCTCACTGGAGGCCTGCCGCACAGCGGGGTTAAAAGCCTCTCATATCATCGCCATGCAGGGGCCTTTCTCCGAGGAGATGGATCTGGCCACACTGCGGTTTGCCAACGCCGCGTGGATGGTGACCAAGGACGGCGGCGAAGCCGGCGGCTTTCCTGCTAAGGTGTCCGCAGCCCGGAAGGCGGGCGCAGGTCTGGTGGTCATTGGCCGCCCGCCCCAGCGGGAGGGGCTTCCCTTTGCGGCGGTGCTGGACGTACTGTGTAAGCGGTTCGGCTGCACCGTCCGGCCGCAGGTGCGGATCGTCGGCATCGGCCCCGGCAGCCGGGAGGCTATGACCCATGAGGTCAGCGAGGCCATTGAGACGGCGGACTGTCTCATTGGCGCAAAACGGATGTTGGATGCTGTGGCGCGGCCGGGGCAGCCTACCTATGACGCCATTGCGCCGCAGGATATCGCGGACTTTATCCGCGCCCACCGGGAATACCGCCGCTTTGCGGTGGTCATGTCCGGCGACACCGGCTTTTTCAGCGGCACCAAAAAGCTGCTTCCTCTGCTGGAGGGCTGCGACACAGCGGTGCTGCCGGGTCTGAGCTCGCTGTCCTATCTGTGTGCCCGGCTGCAAACCTCCTACGAGGATGTGCGGGTGGTGAGCCTCCATGGACGGCAGCACAACATCCTGCCGGAGGTGAGGGCAAACGGCCGGCTCTTCGCGCTGGTGGGCGGTGAGCGCGGCATCAACGACCTGTGCCGCACACTGACAGCAGGCGGTCTGGGCGGCGTCACCGTGTCTGTGGGACAGCGGCTGGGCTACCCGGATGAGCGCATTATGTGCGGCACGGCAGCAGAGCTGGCAGAAGGTGCCTACGCGCCCTTGAGCGTGGCGCTCATCGAAAATCCCCACCCCGACGCGGTGGTCACGCCGGGTCTGCCGGATGACGCCTTCCTCCGCAGCGCGGAGGGAATGCCGGTGGTGCCTATGACGAAAAGCGAGGTGCGGGCGGTGTGCCTTTCCAAGCTGCGGCTGACGGAGCGCAGCGTCTGCTGGGACATCGGCGCCGGTACCGGCTCGGTGTCGGTGGAAATGGCCTTACAGGCAAAGCGGGGACAGGTCTGTGCCGTGGAGCGGCGGGAGGACGCCGCGGCGCTGCTGGGGCAGAACCGGGAGCGGTTTTCGTTGGAGAACCTACAGGTGGTCTGCGGCAGTGCGCCGGAGGCCTGCGCCGGTTTGCCCGCGCCTACCCACACATTCATCGGCGGCAGCGCCGGGAATATGCGGGAGATCGTGGCGCTGCTGCTGGCAAGAAACCCCCGTGTCCGCATCGTGGCCACGGCCGTTTCGCTGGAGTCCGTGGCTGAGCTGACGGAGTGCCTGACGGCGTTTCCCTTTACGGAGACGGAGGTGGTGTCGCTGCAGGCGGCGCGGGACAGAAGGGCCGGAGGCTATCATCTGATGAGCGGGCAGAATCCCATTTATATTTTTACGATGCAGGGCGGAGGAGAAACGGCATGATGTGGTCGCTTGCGGCACTTGTTATCGGCTTTTGCATAGACCTTCTGGTGGGCGACCCCCACGGCTTTCCCCATCCGGTAGTTCTGATTGGAAAATGTATCAGCGTGTTGGAGCGGGTGCTGCGGTGCGTATGCCCCAAAACGCCCGCCGGCGAGCGGGCGGCGGGTGCCATTCTGTGGGGCGCGGTGGTCATCATATCCACCGCCGTCCCGGCTCTGCTGCTGTGGCTGTGCGGTCTGGTCAGCCCGTGGCTGCGTCTGGCGCTGGAAAGCGTGATGTGCTGGCAGATCCTGGCGGTCAAGTCCCTGCGGGACGAGACCATGAAGGTCTATGACGCGCTGGAGAGCGGCGATCTGGCCGCCTCCCGCCGTGCCGTCTCCATGATCGTAGGGCGAGACACCGACCGGCTGGACGACGCCGCTGTGACCCGCGCCGCCGTGGAGACGGTGGCGGAGAATACCTCCGACGGCGTGGTGGCGCCGCTGCTGTTTCTGGCCATCGGCGGCGCGCCGCTGGGCTTTTTCTACAAGGCGGTGAACACCATGGACTCCATGCTGGGGTATGTGGAGCCGCCCTATAAGAACATTGGTCTGGTACCCGCCAAGGCCGACGATGTGGTGAATTACATCCCGGCGCGGCTGTCAGCACTTTTGATGCTGGCGGCGGGC
>UMEW01002244.1_pt1 | contig 30011 bp, 18 predicted proteins | sample 1964851 | NCBI WGS metagenome assembly UMEW01 (sample SAMEA4836030, study PRJEB28245) | human gut metagenome | biome: gut microbiome; material: fecal sample | place: Denmark | collected 2008 | reverse complement strand
AGAGGCGGGAGACTTCTCGCTAGTTGAGTTAAAAATTATTCTCCCAAAATAATATTCTTGTTCTGAAATATTGTATTTAAAAAAATTTAGACTCGTGTTTGACATGGGTCTTTTTTTGTTCTTTGACCGAAATATACATATTTATATCTGAGAAAAAATAATCCAAGGGGGAACGATTATGGCAAATGAAGAATCCACCCTGCAATTTATGATGCAGGCTTTAGACCAATATAGTTCTATGGCAAAAAATATGACAGAAACAGCAAGAAATACATTAGGTTCTTTTTTAGATGCTTTCCATGATAATACTGGAGCCAGAGCATTAAAAAAATATCTTAATGCAAATGAAAAAAACAGTGTTGCTGTTTATTTTTCTAAAAAAGAACATCAAAATAAATTAGAAAAAACACTAAAAGAAAATGGTGTTTGTTTTGTATCGTGTAAGCGAGCAGACATGAATGGAAATGCAATGTTTCTTGTCGCTGATAAAGATGTGCCGGCAGTTGATATCTTGTTTAACAAGACTAGAGCAGAGATAAATAAAGGCGGTGTAGTTTCAAAAGATGTGTTATGGGACCAGGCAGATGGAGATGTTTTGAAACTCACTGATGTTAATGCAGAAGAATTGTTGTTATTTGATCAAAAAGCAAAAAAATCCGGAGTAAACATAGCAATCCAAAATAAGTATGATGTCTTGTTTGATAAAAAAGATGCTGTAAAAATGCAGCATATTGCTGCATCTGTTACGTATGACACCTGTGGCAAGGCAGGAAAACTACTTATGCAACAGGCAGAATATGAAAATAAAAACGCTTGCCGTATTGGGGACAGAGTATTGCAGCAGGAAAAACACCCTTTTTATATCGTAGACAGGGATGGGGGCATTGGTATGTGTACAGATAAATCTTTTGAGTATATCAAACAAGATAAAAGAGTGCTGTTTAAAAAAGCTCCGATGGTTTCCCAAAAAGGACAGGATATTTTCACTAAAGATGCTGAAAAAGAATACCGAAGATTGAATCAGTTTGTTATGACATTGAATCATCCAATTGATCTTACAGAATCCGAATATAGAAAATATAAAAGTCTTGATGAATTTCGGAAAGCTGCTTTTTTAAAAGAAATAGATAAAAAGCATGGTGCAATCGATTTAACACAGGGCGAACAGCGGCTATTGCAGGCGCATGAGCAAAGCCGGGATATTATGGAGGAAAAAATCTATCGGCAGACATCAAATGAATACGAAGAAGAACAAAAAGAACCTCGTGCAGGTTTGTTTGCGGCAGAAGAAAGATTGCTTGATGCAGAACGATTAAAAGAAACAAAGATAGAACAAATCGATGAAGATTTATTAGAGGATGCAGTAAAAAAGAATAATAAATACATTTTCGTAAAAGAGTTGATGAATCCAAAGAAAGAAAAATATTTTCATGAAGCAATGGATGGAAAGATCCATTCCCGAACTTATGAAGAGATCAGGACGGTTGTGGAAGACTGGGGAGAGAAAGAACAGGAATATGATATATCCTGGGATGAAGACTCACGTGAAAATGATAATCTGGAATATTTTGATGCTTGCGATAAAGACGATAACGGAATACCAGACCATGAAGAAGACAGATAGAAAAGGAGTTTTGATATATAATGCGTTTAAAAGAAAGAGAAATGGCGGAAATCGTCAATAGAAAAGAAACTAGAAATACACTGATTGTAAGTCTTAACGAAAGAAAAGATTATCAAGATATAGTACAGAAAAACCTATCTTTTACTCAGGACAGTCTGATCATTGACGATAAGGATTTTATCTTATGTGGACAGATAGAAGATTCTTTAAAGAAAAGAGGATATCATATTAAAAAATTAGATCTTTGTCATCCAGAAAGGTCATGTCTATACAACCCACTTGCTTATATAAAAAGTGAAAAAGATGCATTGATGGTTGCAGAGTTTATCTTAGATGCATCAGGGAATAAACAAATAGAAGGTACAGCAGAGTTTGAAAAGGCGAAAAAATTACTTCTTCTTACCTGTATTTATTATGTAATGGAAAATGAAAAAGAACAGACATTAGCAAAAGTAAAGGAAATAGTACAGAATTTCCTAGACCCAGACAAAATGTGCGAAAGTCCTGCATTTTTAGAAGGAGCTACCGCAGCATATTATAAACATTTTCTTGCGATTGATACAGATATAAGATATGGCGCTATTATTTCTGTATACTTTCATATGCTTTCCTTCCTGTCTGTAAATACAAAAGCTGTTACAGATACTTCTATTCATTCTATATCCTGCATGAAAGATGGAAAGGATGTATCTTTATTTATTGATAAACTTACCCAAAATACAATGGAAGAATATAAGATAGATGATAGCTTTTTTTCAATATGGGTAAAAACCTTGTATGCTGCCTGTGTTTTTTATTTGATGGAACACGGAGAAAAAGGAAGTTGGAAGGATATTCCAGCTATAGTAGATATGCTTAATATGGGGCTGACAGAGGAAAAAGACGGAAAAACAAAACTCGATATTCTATTTGAACAGGTTGAACAGGCTTCTTTTTCCGTAGGATATTATGAATCTTTTAAAAAAGCAACAGGATGCACATTAAGAACAATCCTTACTTTATGCCAGGCTCACCTACAATCCTTTATAGATCGACAAAAAGAAGAGATTCTTTTAGATTCTTTCATGGATGAAAAAACCGTTTTATTTATTAATAGAGGACATAGGGAAACACAAGCTGTCGATTTATCAGCGCTTTTATATGCCCAGTTGTGTGCTATTGCAGAAAACAGGGCAGAAAATGACATTTCTTCCGCTTATTCGGTATCTATATTTATAGATGATCTTGCAACACATGAAACTATCCCACATTTTGCATACTGGACTGGGTGTGGGGAAGCATATGGGATCATATTTACTGTCGTTTTGCAGAGTCTTGGACAGTTAAATTGTTTTTACGAAGGGTCTTGTCTTTCTATTTTAGAAAATACAAACCGAATCGTATTCTTTAATAATGATGTTTTACTTTATTTGGACAGACAATTAAAAGAATATATGGAGAACCGGTTTGGAAAAGAGTTTTTTTTAGCCCTCAATGATATGGACAAAGAAAATATCATGGAGTGTCAGAAAGGAACACATCCAATAATCCTGTCCGGAAAGGAGCAGTTATGGCAGTAATGACAGAACGTGACCGAAAAAAAGCAGCAAAAAAAAGTGCTTTTCAGATAGGCGGAATGATCACCATCATTTTGATATACTTGTTCGGTTATACCGGTGGGATTATGCAGGCAGAGGGAATAACAGCTGGAAAAGCAGCAATGGAAGCAATGGACAGGATCAGCGGGTTTCATCTTCTCTTTCCATTAAATCCGATGGCGTTTAGTGGTATGTTCCTTGCGGTCTGTGTCGGAGCTTTCGTCATTTTTTACATGCATAATACCGCTTTAAAAAACTTTTCTTACAATCCGGATAAATTATACGGTGATGCCGGATTTCGGGGTGAAGAGGATAGAAAACAATATGATGAGCGTTATGTTGACCACGGGAAATATATCGATCCACTCACACAAAAACCTGTAGAAAGTGCAGATCCTAATATGATTGCAAGCGGAGATACAAAACTAAGTATTAATGACCGTAAGACTTTTCGTAATAATAATTTTTTAGTTCTAGGTGGAGCGGGTACTGGTAAATCTCGTTTCGTGATCAAACCAAACCTTTTGCAGGAAAACTGCTCTTATGTTGTGACAGATCCATCAGGTGAGATTATTGTTTCGCTTGGAAAAGTTTTATTAAAAGATGGATATGATATTAAGATATTCAATCTGTCAAACATGGCACATTCTAATACATACAATCCGTTTAAATATATTAGGGATGAGGCAGGCGTATTAATGGTAATCGATTGTCTGATCAAGAATACAACAGGAAAAAATGAAAAAGGGGACCAGTTCTTTACCAATTCTGAAAAACTTTTATACTCTGCCTGTATTTTTTATCTAATTGATTTTGAGACATCGGAAAGCCGAAAGAACTTTTCAAGGGTTATGGATATGATCAATATGAGCCAGGTTGACGAAAACAACCCAAGTGCAAAATCGGAGCTGGATCTGATGTTTGAGCAGATTGATCAGACATCGCTTGCTGCGAAATATTATAAAGCTTTCAAACAAGCAGCAGGTAAGACATTGAAATCCATCATCATTTCCTGTGTAGTACGTCTGCAATCGTTTATGACTCCACAGGTAGCAAGACTGACAGGTTCTGATGACATTGATCTTGGGAGTATTGGAGATAAAAAAACAATCCTTTTTATCATCACTCCACAAGCAGACAGGACATTTGCCTTTCTTGCCAGCATGTTATATTCACAGTTGTTTGAAACACTTTATCATAAAGGAGAAATGCAGAAATTAAAGACCGGAAGTGAAAGGCTAAAGTATCATGTTAGGTGTTTAATGGATGAGTTTGCAAATATTGGAGAAATTCCGGATTTTCCTAGTAAATTGAGTACTATGCGTAAATATAACATCTCGGCAACGATCGTTCTTCAGGATAATTCCCAGCTGCAATCTATGTATAAAGACGAATGGCGTACAATTATGGCAAACTGTGATTCTACGATATTCCTTGGTAATGCGGAACCAGACACACTAAAATATTTCTGCGAAAAATTAGGAAATGAAACAGTTACTGCCCAATCAAGGGGGCGTTCTTATGGAGGAAAATCAGGATCATCGCAAAACTTTCAGCAGGTAAAGAGGGAAACGCTGACAGCAGAAGAGATTGGTCGTCTGCCAAACGAGGAGTGTCTGGTATTCTTGCGAGGGGAAAGACCAGCAAGGGATAAAAAGTTCAAGTATGAAACTCATAAAAATTACAAATGGACAGGAGATGCTTGTTCGGACAATAATTTTCCGTATGATACCATACAGGCATACAATACACAGACTCCGAAAAGTTATCCAGCTATTGTTGCAGCGGAAGCTGCAGCTATGGAGGTAGAGGTTTCTGAAGCAAAATCAGCAGAAAGCGTATTTGATATAGATCCTAATTATTTATTAGATAACACCCGTTTTACTAAAGTAGAGGAAGACTATACCCTGTTATCTTTAGCAGAAGAGTGTGTTATGCAGATTGGGGCGGTTAGTGATGATATCCAGATCATCCAATTTGCATCGAAGCGGAATGTCGCCCCACGTATCCTGCCAGATCTTGTGGAAAATGTAAGGTTTGAGACGGGAGCAGATAAACTGGTCATTATCGCTTCCAATGGAGGAGCAGATACGTATTGCTGTGGAACGGATAATTTATGCGATATCATGGATAATCCTTATGTTAAAAAGAAAGAATGCATTGGTAGCACGGTAAGGACAATGGTTTCTACAGATAATATCATAGAATACATTGAAGAAATCCAGAAGTCTGAATCCCAAGATTAGCAATAGGTATCCAAAAGCTCATGTGTTGGTGCATGGGCTTTTTTATAAAAAAATCTACATATTAAAAAGAAATAAAAATAAAAAACGGAGGTTCTTAGAATGAGAAAAAAAATGAAAAAAGCAGTGGCTATCGCACTTTCCTGTCTCATGGCAGTAGGGAGTATGACTGGATGTTGTTCATCAAAGGCTGGCATAGGAACGAAAACGAATGATGGAAATAAAATACTGTTTCAATACGATGGAGAAAAAATCTCTCTAAAAGAAGGATGGCTGTATGCAAAATTGATTGCCGCTCAATATGACGACACTTATAGCAGTACGTATGGGAAAGATTTTTGGAACATGGAAATGGGAAAAGACAATGAAGGAAAAGAACAGACGTTTGAAAGTTATACGAAACAACAGATCATTTCCCAATTAAAACAGCAGATTGTCTTAAACAAGAAAGCAGATGCGTATGGATGTAAATTAAGCGCAGCAGATAAGAAAAAATGTACAGAATCTGCCTTGTCTTATTATCAAAGCAGCAATGGAAGAACAGTTATGGGTGAATGTGGATTACTCCGAGAAGATGTAGAAGAATTCTATAAAGAGATTTTATTAGCATCGAAAGTGAAAGATAAGATAAAGTCACAGGCAAACGCAACCGTAACGGAGGACGAAGCTAGAAAATCTACAGTATACAGAGTCGTATTTCCAACAACAATGACAAAAGATGGCATGGTTCAGTTAATGAACAAAAAAGAAGAATCTGCTGTTAAAAAGAAAGCGCAGAAAGCGTTGAAAGAGATTCAGAGCGGTAAAAAGACGATTAAAAAGATTGCAAAGGAACAGGGCTATACCAACACTGATGAATCTTATGCAGCTGGGGAGTCTGAAGAAGGCGAATCTTTTGAAAAAGAGATGAAAAAATTAAAAGACGGAGATTTGTGCAGTAAAGTTTTAAAATGTGATAACGGATATGTTATTGCGAAACTTGTTGCTTATACAGATAAGAAAGAGACAGCCAGCAACAAAAAGACTCTCAAAGAGGAAAAAGAATCTAAATACTTCCAAAAAGTATATGAAAAATGGACAAAGAAGTTAGATAAAAAATGGTCTTATGAAAAGAATGTAGATCAGAAGTTATGGAAACAGGTGAAATTAAATGATGCGGATGATTCTTCGGAGGCAACGACAGAATTAAAAAAGCAGACTAAAAATGAAACGACAGAAAAACAAAAGACAAATTAAACATATTATATAAGAACGTACCCCGGAATCCTTCGTGGACCGGGGTCTTTTCTTACGAAAAATCTTAAAAGTTTTATGAAAGGGGGCAAATGTGTATATTAGAGATAAACCAAGATTCTCAGTGTAACTGTAATTGTACAAAAGAATAGGAGAGTTAAATTATGTATATTGTAGCTGGTATTATTGTTGTTATTGTAGTATTTCTTTCAGTGGGATATGTTAAATCCCCACCAAATACAGCCACTATTATTTCCGGTCCGGGAAAGCATCCAAGGGTATTGATCGGTAAAGCTGGCTTTAAGATCCCTTTTTTGGAAAGAGTAGACCGGATGGGTATTGGACAGATTGATATTGACATTGAGACAGAAGATTACATACCAACAAAAGATTTTATTAATATTCAGGTAGATGCTATCGCTCAGGTTGCTGTTGATACATCTTCGGAAAATATCGAAATCGCAATGCGAAATTTCCTTAATAAGAGTTCTGATGAAGTAAGAAACACAATCACAAAATCTCTCCAGGGAAATTTACGAGAAATCATAGGTACAATGGAGTTAAAGGATATTTGTCAAAATAAAGCTGAATTTTCTGAGCAGGTAAAATCTAATGCCAAAGAAGATATCGCACAACTGGGTATCTGTATCTTATCTTTTAATGTACAAAATATTAAAGATAAGGATGGACTCATTAATGACCTTGGAATTGATAATAGAGAACAGATCAGCAAATCAGCTTCCATTGCAAAAGCGTACGCAAGTAAAGAAGTGGCTATCGAACAGGCGAAGGCAAATAACGAATCAAACATCGAAAAAATAAAAACAGATACAGAAATCGCTGAAAGAGAAAATGCATTAGCCATTAAAAAAGCCGCATTAAAGTTGAGTGAGGATACCGCCAGAGCTAAAGCGGATGCAGCATATAAGATACAGGAAGAGGCATCCCGGAAAGAAATAGAGGTTCAGGCACAGGAAGCAAACATTGCAAGACGAGAAAAAGAAATTGAATTGCAGGAAAAAGAAGCTGCAGTTGCTGAAAAGAAATTAGATGCGGAAGTCCGTAAGAAAGCAGAAGCGGATAAATATGCGGAAATGCAGAAAGCCGATGCTGAATTATACAAGCGTCAGAAAGAAGCAGAAGCAAAATTGTTTGAACAGGAAAAAGATGCGGCCGCTATTGAAGCCCGTGGACAGGCTGAAGCCCGTGCTATCCAGTTAAAAGGTGAAGCAGAAGCGAAAGCAATGAATTTAAAAGCAGAAGCGATGAAGAAATATGGTGATGCTGCCATTACGGAAATGATTGTCAAAATCCTTCCGGATATGGCAAAAGCTATCGCAGAACCGATCAGTTCCATTGACAAAGTAACGGTGATTGGCGGTGACAGTAACGGAGTTTCTGATATGGCAGGAAATGTTCCGGCAGTCCTTACGAAAGTCATGGAATCAATGAAGGAGACTACAGGAGTTGATCTGAAAGGTATCATCGAAGCAAATAGTAAGGAAGCAAAAACAGATAGAAATATCACTATCCATGGATTGGAAAGAAATGATATTCCGGAAAAAGAACTTGTGGAACAAAAAACTGCAGAACTAAAACCGAAAACCGAATAAGTAGTCAAAAAATGCACCCCGGAATCCTTTGCGAACCGGGGTGTTTTCATAAAGAGAGTAAGAATTTCTTTTAAAAATTAATCATCAATGGTATACTCTTATATAGGAAGTTGTTTTAATCCCCAGCCGGTATTAACGGAGGCTGAATGCCGGTGTTTCCTCCCGGCGGTGCTTACCTCTTGGCAGTAGGAGATACCGATATCTCCGCTCACTACTGCCGCTTAGTGAATTTTAGATAATTCCTCCCCTACCTACTGATGTTGAGGAAGGGGAATCCTTGTTTTTCTTGTTGAAATATGGCGGTCTCCCCTTTATTAAATCATGGAGGGGCAACCCTCCGGAAAGGAGGGGATGCCAATGGTTACATATGAAAATCTTTTTGCATATACCATTGTGTTGATGACCTTAGTTGGAATCTGTTATCAGATTTTTAAGGGAAAAAAATAAACCGCCAATCTAGCCCTTTGGCGGTTTATTCTGTAAAATAAAACTAACGGGGAGAATGTTTCAACTTCCCTTTTTCTATATTTACTGTATCACACCTTAAACCAAAATACAATAAAAAGAATCGAATTCTTTTCTCATTGCTCAACCTTGTAATATAACAATGTTGTTGATACAGTTAGATACATAGCGTATGCTAAAATCATAAAGAATGTGAACTTGTTCCATTCGTGATAATTTTGTAAGGAGAGTCATATGGAAATTAATAAAGAGGTACTTACGCTTAGTGATATAGTCGATATATGTAATAGTGATGTCTCAAATTGGATAGAAAGCGATACAAGTTTTCCAAAGCCTTTAAAAAAAACACCTGCGGAATCAATTTGGAAAACTGAAGATATTATTGACTATTTATATAAAAAAGAGGATTCGAGTACTGTTATATCTAAAGCTAATTTAAAAGCAAAAACAATTGCAATTATTGGCAGAGCAAGAAGTGGTAAGTCTTTTTTCAATTCTCGATTTGTTAAGGATAGAGTGGGATTTACTAAACTATTTTGCGGTAATAACATTGATAAAACAGTGTGTCCAATATATATTCAAGTTTCAGAGTCAACCCTTCTGGAAAACTTTACTTTTCATACAGATTTTAACTCCATCTACAATGAATCAGATTCTAAGGAAATGGCTGCTCTTAAGGATAAGGTGACAGAATTAACAAAACATCGTTTTATTCAGAGTAATATATCTAAAATGGAAGAGATAGAAAATGTAATTAGAGAAATCAGGGAAATTGAGCAGAATAAAAGATATCCAAACAGAAAGAAGGTATCTTTCCATATCAATACCTATCAGAAACCAAGTTTATTTTGTGAGGAACTGCTAAAGGAATGTGATTTGGATGATGTTCAGATAATAGATACACCGGGCGTTTCAGGTAATGTTGAAGCTAAACGTGTTGCTAAATCTGACATATATATTTTTTTAATAAAACCTGATAATAGTGATGAAGCACAAACATTGAAAGATATAGTGACACAAATAAAAGCAGACGTTGCAACTAGCAAAGTAGCCTTCTTGTACAAAAAAGAAGGACTCTTTCTTACTTTGCAAAAATATAAGTCAGCACAAAATAGCGTAAAAGAAGATATCAAGGCTTTTTCTGATTTATTTTCTGATTTAAAAGGAAACATCATTGCAACGGAGTTAGATGTATTGAATCCATCAAAGCATTGCATCCTTTTTCCAACAATGGATGCTGGCGAAGTTACTTTGCCGGAAGAGTTATTTTTACAGGATATAAAGAAAAAACTTGTAGAAGCATTTAAACCAGCAGACGAAAAAGAAGAGGATGAAATATTTAAAAATATAGTTTGTAAACGCGGTGATGAGGCAGAAACTTTGGTTCTTAATATTATGAAAGGTATAACGAAACATACTTTAAAAAAGGACATGAATGATTATGATGAAAATAATATTATCAAAGAAAAGCATGACCGAGTAATGACAAATGATCATTATACATTACGCAATGATTTATATGCTGCATATAATCAAGAAACCAAGCTTTTAAATAATTATTTCTCTAAATTCAAGGAAGAGGAGTATCCAGAAGATTGGAAACAAAAAATAATAAAATATATCTATAAGAGACTAACGCAAAGTGTTAGACAGGATAGAGGACTGGGAGTGGGCTTCCACCCTTTGGAAGAATACCCTGCAAGAACAATGTTGGTTGAAGAATCAATATTTGCAGATCGCGTTCTCTCAAGTATTGAAAGCGAAGAGAAGAAAATGAATAATGAGTCGTACAGAAAAGCTCTTGGTAAGGTTATTGAAAGTTCTTCATGGAATTATGTTGAATGCGTAGATAATCCTGAGAGAATAATCAAATTAGAAATTATAAAAAATCACTTGTCACAAATAGAAGTATACACTCGTCAAGATCTAGTATTATGTAGATATATAGGCGGTTTAAGGCAAATAGCGCAGTACAAGATATTAAAATTAATGGGAAAAGAAGATACTGTAGCGATGGATATATTAAGAGAGATGCCATTTTAAAAATTTCCCCATATTAATCACGCCAGATATTTCCGCTGAATTCGATTCTGTGGTATAATGTTACTGACTCCAAAATCAAGGGGAAAGTGATATCGTGCCAGTGGACAGTTTCTTACAAAAATTCTTTTTTTTGTGGAACGTGGTACGATAAGACTGGTCGAAAATATGCGACCAGAAAAATTAAATAATGAAGGGAGTTTTTATCATGACAGAAAAAACAGCACGTAAAATCTGTAAACAGACATTTGCATGGGTACTGGCATTGATGATGATTTTTTCCGTATTTCCGGCAACCCAGGTAAATGCAGCAACAAAGCCTAAACTGAGTAAAACAAAGATTACAATGACCGTTGGGCAGAGTAAGAAACTTAAGGTGAAGGGTATCAGCAAGAAACGGACCAAACGTATCAAGTGGAAATCTTCTAAGAAAAAGGTTGTTACTGTCACAAAGACTGGAAAAATCAAGGCCCGTAAAGCAGGTAAGGCTACAATTACTGCAAAAGTAGGCAAGAAAAAGCTGAAATGCAAAGTTGTGGTCAAAAGGAAGCGCAAGAAAGCTACGAAGAAAAAAGAATCGAATTCGTCTTCTAAAAAGATGTGGTTAAGCAAAACAAGTGTTACTCTTCAAGCTGGTAGCGGTGTTGATTTAGTTCTACATAATGCAAAAAATGTTGTAAAATGGTCCAGCTCTAATAAGAAAGTAGCATGGGTTGAAAGAGATACTACTTATAAAAATCATGGGGCTGTTCAGGCAGTAGCCAAAGGTACAACTGTTATCACGGCAAAAGTTGATGGAAAAACTTTCAAGTGTCATGTAAAAGTTATTGCAGATGATTATCATGCCAGTGAAGAAACTGAAGCAAAGATAAAGCAGGCTTTAAAAATAGTCAACAATAGCATGTCAACACAGGAAAAAGTCCTAAAATTAACCATTTGGACTTGCGATCATTTAAAAAGAGTTTATGGAGAATACTGGTCATATGAGCCAGAGAATACTGTAAACTGTATTTTAAAGGGGAAAGCAACACAATATGGCTACAATGATTTCCTGGATGAATTACTTTCTAGCGCAGGAATTAAAACCATGTATGTGAATGAATCTTATGGTGGAGCGAGATTAAAAGTTTCAATAGATGGAAAGTGGTATAACTTAGATGTTTATCGTATGGACCCTTCTACACAAGATTCTTCTGGACACGGACTGTGGAGTTATTCAATGCCATTCTTTTTATTTTCCGATGCGGAGGCGTATAAATATCATTCCCAGTATTATAGCAAACCAAGTAAGGAATTTGAAAAATACAATCCTCCTGCTACAAGCACAAGATTTGATTTTCTAAGTATGATTGTTAGCAAAGGAAAAGAAGATAATCCTGTGGATTTTGAAGTCAATCCTGAATATTTCATGCAAGCATATACAGAAGATTGTGCAGGTAATCAGTACAATCCGTGGGTAACCGGAACATGGCGTAACTATTAAACAAAGCATCAAAAACTGAATATAGATAGGTATATGTATATAAAATTTTATTAATGCTATACAGATAGCATTTGGGAGCCATGCGTGGCTCCTTTTTTGTTTTTCACAAAAAACATATAATTAAAAGAAGAATTCGATTCTTTTTTCCATCTTCTTTTCAAAAAAATCAATTTTGCATATTAGGTGGGACTGTGATGGAGCAGTCAGAAAGGAGGATGTCTTATGAAATGCCGAGACAGACCAAATCCATAGACTTATAAAGCAAACAAGCTTGGGTGCTTTATATAGCACTATGGTACCGTACCTTGAAAATTATATAAAAAATAACAGGAGGTCATTTATGTTTAGTTTAAAAAAAATCGCTTCTGTTGTAATGGCAACGGCAATGGCTGTGACGACAGCTGTGCCTGGAACAGCGATTGTTGCTAATGCTGAAACAACGACAATAAAGACTCGTGTAAAGAATTCGGATAAGAAGCAGAATACAATTAATGCGGCAGATATGAACAAATTAAGTATCAATACAGAAAATGCAACTGTTACTTATTCTTCTAGTCTTGCTACTGATAATGCAGCAGCTAAATGGGCTAAGAAAGAGATGAAAGACAGCGAAAAACCTAAACTTGGTACCCCGATTGCGGGTAAGTTAAATGCCAATAAAATCAATGACTCTAATAATGGATATTGGATCAAATATTCCGGTATAACTCTTAATGGAGCAGAAAAAGGAGAAAAATACGATTTAAAAGTATCTGTAGAAGAAGCTCATGGAGCTATTAGTGGAGCAGATGGACCATACATTGCATTTCACAAAAAATCCCCAACAAGTATCCGATATAGTGGGTATCAGTGGATTGTTGTTACTTATACATTAACAGATGCAGGAAAATCTACTTTAGCATCTACATGGAAAGGTAATATGACATTCTGGGACATTGACTCTTATCAGGGATTAGAGATTCGTACTCCAGGTCGTGTTACTTGGGCTGGACTTTCAGATGATTCTCATTTAGGTTTTAATATCCCAGATAGTAGATTACCATCAGCTAGCGTAAAAGATAACACCGTTTATTCCAATAATGGACATGATGCAACAGATGGAGCTATAGGAACACATGCGCAGCAACATGCTTTGTATCTTCAAACTCAATTAACGCCAGCTAATAACAAAATGAAAATCCGTTTTTTTACAGGTGGAAAAGACGGTAAACAACCAAATGGGGTCTTTTTATCTTTTGATGCCCGTAATAGATCTGGCAATAGTCCTACGATTATTAATTTTCCGTTAACTAAAACCGTTAATGGAAAATCAGATGTTACGTTAGCTAATTCGTCTGATTCATTCGAATATACCTTATCTACAATGTGTGGTAATGCGGTTGGAAGTCAAATAAAAAGTTTTGTTTGGAATGATACATTGGAAAGCGTTCTTGAATTTACAGGAAATCCTACTGTAATTAGAGAGAGGGATGGAAAAACTGAAAATGTGACGGGAGATTTTACCGTTAAAACAAATGGACAGGTGTTAACAGCTACTGCAAATAAACTCACTGATGATGAAATGCGTGGTAAATTTACACTTCATTTCCATGCAAAAGTAAAAGCGGGGGCTAACCTTTCCAAATATCTTAATGCTGATAAAACAGAAGTTGTTATCCCTAACAAGGGTACGTTAACAACAAAACAGGATAGTGGAACAAAGACTAACACATCCAATACTGTCAATGTCCGTATGAAGATGGCAAAACTTGCTGTTGACAAAGTCGTAGACCAGTATGAACATAAAGTGGGAGATACTGTAAACTTTACGATTACAACAAAGGAAACAGGAAATGCAGCAGATGCAGCAAATGTAGCTGTAACAGATACCATTCCTTCTGAGTATAAGATTACTGGTGTAAAAACAGAAGGTGTTGAAGCAAATAGTTCTTTCTCTGGACAGGATGTTAAGGTAACAGCCGCTTCCCTTCCAGCAGGAAAAGAGTTTAAGACGATCGTTACTTGTACTGCATTGGAGAGCGGAAACGCAAAAGAAAATTACAATACTGCAAAAGCTACAGCAACGAATGCCATTGATGCTGTGCAGGATGATGCTGAAGCTTATACAAACAGCGGCGAATTATCTATTGATAAAGTCGTAGATAAGTATGAGTATGAGGTGGGTGATACCGCAAACTTTACCGTAAAGGTAAAAAATAACAAAGGTATTGCCAAAAATATTACTATCGTAGACACACTTCCAGAAGGCTTAGAGCTTGTTTCTGGTTCTTTAAAGATGAGCGGCGTACCTGATTCCGTGACAGAACATGTTGCCGGAACAGCAGACCCAACCAATAAATTGAATCCAGAACTTCGTAATGAGACAGCAACATCAAAAGTTACGTCCAATATTGCAGCAGACGGAAACGGATACAAAGCGACTATCTCCGCTCTGCCAAAAGATGCGGAAGTAACAATCACATTTTCTGCTAAGACAACAAAAGCTGGAAATGGTAAAGAAATCGTCAATGTCGCTTCTGCAAAAGCAGATAATGCAGATGAAGTAAAAGACGATGCAGAACTTTACATCAATACGGCAGACCTTTCGATCGCAAAGAAATACATCAATGAGTATAAAGCAAAGAAAAAGGATAACCGAGCAGATAATGAATTTCGTGTATACGAAAAAGAAACAGGAAATGAATTAGTAAAATATCAGGTAGATGTGACATCAAACGGTGTAGATGGCACAGTAGCAAAAGATGTAGACATTTCTGATATCAGTTTACCAGATGGACTCATCTTAAACTATGATGATATCCAGATTGTAGAGACCACAAAAGATGGAAAAACAGTAACCTTTAAAGCCGCAGGCGGTAAGGGAACAACTATCAAATATCATGTTGCTGGAACAGCGGATGAAACAAATAAGTTAAATCCAGATAAATATAACGAAACCGAAGACCGTACTCCTGAGATCACTCTGGAAAAGAGCGGTAACGGATGGAAGTTAAAAGATACTTATCTTGCCTCCGGCAGCAAACTGACAATCACTTATACTGGCAAAGCAACAGAGATTGTTAATGGTACAGAAGTAAGAAATACTGCAAAAGCAACTGCTTCCAATCTTGAAAAAACAGATGGCAAAGCAAAAACAGTAAAAGCGGATGCTCTTGTATATATCAACAGTCCTCGTCTTGTTATCACAAAGAAAGCGGATAAGGAAAAATATGCGATCGGTGATACGGTTACTTACAAAATCGATGTTACAAACTCCCAGATCGGTACAGTCGCAAGAAACCTTGTGATTGATGATGATATCCAGACAGAAGGTGTCAAACTGCAGAAAGCTAGCATTGTGCTGATGGATGCAGAGGGTAATGTCATTAAGAAAGAATCTTATGACGAAGCCATTAAGAACAACACCTTCACATTAAAGACAAAGAAACACCTTGTAAAAGAAGGAAATTATAGTCTCTGGGATCTTGAAGCTGGAAAGAAACCGGAAGTGCAGAAGACATGGAACCCTGTAGGCGTTACAAAGGAAACAAAGCTTCAGATTGAATACCAGATGGTCATCACTGACAACAATCTTGCTGGTAAAGAAATCAAGAATGTAGCCAATGCAGTATCTGATGAAGCTTTAAAAGTAACAACAGATGCAACTGTTACACCAAATGGTCCATCTATTATACCAGACAAGACATCTGATAAAGCGACCTATCACTTGGGCGAAGAGGCTGAATATACAATCACTGCAAGACAGAGCCGCGAAAATGTAACTGCAGAAAAAGTTATCATCAAAGACCAGTTCGACCAGAAAGATAACTTCCTTATTAAAGAAGGTTCTTTCCATGTAACATTTAATGGTAATGACATCACAAAAGATGTTAAGATCACATTAAATGAAGCAAAAGATGGATTTACTATCGAAACTGGAAAAGACCTTACAGAAGCAGATACGATCAAAGTAACATATCGTGCGACCCCACAGGCAGCATCCGTTGGAAAAGAGACAACAAACTCTGTTCTTATCTGGGGAAGCAATGCACCACAGGTACTTGCTACAAACAGAGTAAAGACAGAACCTGTTACACCGGAACTTTCTATCACAAAGAAATCCGATAAAAGCATTTATTCTATTGGAGAGACTGGACACTACACTGTAGTAGTCAGACAGACAAAGAAGAATGCGACAGCAGAAAATGTTGTTATTGCTGATGCCATGCAGGTAGCCGGAACAAAGATCAGCAATGTTAAGATCATGAAAGGTGAGAAAGACATTACTGAAAAAGCAGAGATTTCTGTGAAAGATGGAAGCTATTCTATTAATACAAATGAAAACCTTGCAAAAGATGAAACATTCACAATCACATACGATGCATTGTTTGAATCTGATTCCTTAGATGGAAAGAAAGTGAAGAACATTGCTGATGCGAAAGCGGATAATGCAGATGAGGTAAAGGCTGATAATGAAGTAACCCTTCATGCACCAAACCTTACTATCACAAAATCTTCTGATAAGAAGGTTTACAATCTTTCCGATACTGGACATTATACTGTAAAGGTAACACAGGATAAGAAAGATGCAGAAGCAATCAATGTAAGGATCAATGATGCACTGCAGGTTAAGGGCGTAAGCATTGTAAAAGATTCTGTTAAGATTGCTGATACTACTGGAAAAGACATCACAAAAGATGTCAAGATTGAGACAAAAGATAATAGTTACTCTATCAACACTGGCAGAAACTTAGCGTATGGTGAATCTTTCACTGTAACTTATGATGTGGTATTTAAGGATGCTTCCCTAGCAAATAAAGATATCCCTAACGTAGCAGAAGCTGTTGCAGACAATGCAAAAGCAGAAACAGACAATACCGTTACACCAGTTGATATTGAAGATGGACTTACAGCTATCAAAACGGCAAATCCAGAAAGTGGATCTGTTGTAAATACAGGTGATGAAATCACTTATAACATCACTGTCACAAATACTTCGAAAGAAGATAAGAAGAATGTAATGATCCGTGATATGGTTCCAGAACTTACGGAATATGTATCTGGTGGAACTCTTAAGACTATCAGTGGCAAATCCTATGTTACTTTCTTAGTTGATACTTTAAAGGCAGGAGAGTCTAAGACAGAATCCTTTAAGGTAAAAGTAACAGGAACAGGACTTGCAACGATCAAAAACGTAGCACAGGTAAAAACATCTGATGAGCCAGATAAGCATTGGGAAGATGATGATTTTGTTGATACCAATAAAGTTATCCACACCATCCCATATATCGTAACAGAAGTTGTTCCTGCTCTTTCAATCGAAAAATCATCTGATAAAGAGACATACAGCGTAGGCGATACTGGACACTATACTGTAAAGGTAAGTGAGACAGAAAAAGATGCGGATGCAAAAGATGTCATCATCAAAGATGCGATTGAAAATAATGCAGCAGATATCTTAACAGATACAATCAAGATCACAGATCCTGATGGAAAAGATATCACAAAAGAAGTAGAAATCAAATCTACAAAGAGCGGCTATACTATTAAGACTGGCAAAGATTTAAGCTATGGTGAGGCATTTACCGTAACTTATGATGTGAAGTTTACAAAAGCGTCTGTTGCTAATGAGAAAGTACGAAATGTAGCAAAAGCTACTGCCGGAAACTTAACAACAACGACAACAAAGGATGTAACTCCGGGAACTTATAAGGATGAAAACGGAAATGCACTCTTTGAGATTGTAAAAGATTCTGACCCAGCAAATGGCAGCACTGTCAATGTGGGGGATGATATCAAATACTCTATCAAAGTAAAGAACACATCCGAAAAAGACATCTCAAACATCCATATCCTTGACGCTGTACCAACCGGCACAACATACAAAGATGGCGGGGATGTAAAAGATATCAACGGTGTATCTTATGTTGCATTTACAATCGATACTTTAAAAGCAGGAGAAGAAAAGACTGTATCCTTTACAGTAACTGTTAATGAAAGTGCTGACAAGCAGGTTGCAAACAAAGCGTTAGTAAAAGTAACTGACAAAGACGATGATACTGATTTAAGCTCCTATCAGGAGACAAATGAGGTAACCCATACACTACCATCATGGGTAGAGGATGATAACGAAGTTACTGTGATCGCTCCAAGCTTAACTATCCAGAAAGCATCTGATAAAGATGTTTATCAGGTAGGCGAAGTTGGACATTATACAGTAACAGTAGGACAGGATACAGAAAATGCGGTTGCAAAAAATGTTGTTATCAAAGATGCTTTACAGGTAAAAGGTGCTGAAATCCAGACAGCTACAATCAAGATTGTAGATACAAACGGAAAAGACATCACAAATAAAGTAGATAACATCACAAAGGATGTATCTGGTTATACAGTCGAGACAGGAAGAGACCTTGCCTTTGGCGAGACATTTACTGTGACATATGATGTATTGTTCAAAGATGGCTCTTTAGCAGGAAAGACTGTAAAGAACATCGCAAAAGCAAAAGCGGACAATGCGTCTGCAAAAACAGACAATGATGTGACACCGGTTACTGTCGAAGACGGACTCACTGCATTAAAGAGTGCAGAGCCAGCTTCCGGTACACAGGTAAAAGCCGGAGACGAGATCACATACAACATTGAAGTAACAAATACTTCTAATGAGGAAAAGAAAAACGTCCTCGTTCTGGATGCTGTACCAGACAAAACAACTTATGTTGAAGGTTCTGGCGGTAAATTAGTCGAGATCAGTGGAAAATCTTATGTATCTTTCACTGTTCCAAGCGTAGCAGCTGGAGCTTCAGAAACAGTTTCCTTTAAAGTAAAGGTAGCTGATACTGTAACAGATGATGATGTGATTACAAATGTTGCACTTGTAAAGAAAGCGGATAAGGAAAATCCAGAAGATCCTTCTTCATGGACACCTGATGGCTTCGTACCAACAAACGAAGTAAAACACCCAACATCTGATTGGGTAGAGACAGAAAAAGAAGTTACAGTAGATGGTCCGGAAATGGCTATCGAAAAGACATCTGACAAAAACGTTTATGGTGTTGGCGAGACAGGTCACTATACTGTAAAACTCAGCCAGACTAAAGAAAATGCTGAAGCAAAGAATGTCATCATTGAAGATGCCCTACAGACAGAAGGTGCTGAAATCCTTTCCGATACGATCAAAGTATTGGATACAAAGGGTACAGACATCACGAAATCTGTCCAGATCGCAACTACAAAAACATCATATACCATTAAAACTGGTATGAATCTTGCAAAAGATGAATCTTTTACTGTTAATTACGACGTTAAGTTCACTTCCAAGTCCCTTGTAGGCAAGAAAGTGAAAAATATCGCAATTGGTAAAGCAGATACTGGTGAAGTAACAACTGACCATGAAGTTGACGTTGATAAGGGTACAGACCCTCGTTTAGTAGTGAAAAAGACATCTGATAAAGATTCTTACAAAGTAGGCGGGCAGGGACAGTACACTATCACTGTAACAAACGACCGTAAAGGTACTGTTGCAAAAAATGTAGTCATCAAAGATGCATTAAAGACAACGGGAACTGTCATTGATGAAAAGAGCATTAAGGTTACTGGTCCAGATGGAAAAGAAATCGAAAAAGCTACAGTCAAAATGACAAAGACTGGATTTACCGTTAAGACAAAATCCAACTTAGAGGGTGAAAAATTCATGAAAGTAACTTATAAGGTAACTTTCAAAGATGCATCCCTTGCTGGAAAGAATGTAAAGAACGTGGCAACGGCAACTTCCGATAATACAAAGCCTGGAAAATCCACTAAGACTGTCAAAGTCACAAAGGCAACTCCGAAGAAGTCCACACCAAAGAAATCTTCCGGAAAAAGCAGTGGAAACAGCGGAAGCAATGGCACATCAAAGACTGTTAAGACAAGCGATATCATTTTTATGGTATTGATTGGAGCAGCGGTTGTATTTTGTGTCAGCGGCGTTGTATATGTCATTAAGAAGAGAAAAAGAATCTAACATTTAGATTTATTTTTTACACCTGCGGGCAACCGCAGGTGTTTTTCCATATTAAAGATAAAAAAGCGGGAAGCAGGACAAATAAATGAAAAACACACTTTTCTTGAAAAACAGATCAGCGAAGAACAAACGGAATGAAAAACTAGAAAAAGAAATCATTCAGCTTGAAAAAAAGAATAAAAAACTAATGAAACAATTGAAGAATACAAAGAATTGCAGGTAAGGCAACAACAGCAAAAATATCCAGAATGATGATTTTCTTATAGTAATTGAAAAATACATATTAAATGAGGGAACAAAAAAATAATTTTTGTTCCCTCATTTTTAATCCTTTCTTATAGCCCCGGTCATGTGCCGGGGTTTTTGTTTGTTAAATATGAGACCAGAAAGTTAGCTTTTGAGGGAATAGAATTCTTTTTATTATGTTACAAGAAAGTCTGTTTTTAGGCTTTCTTTTTTTCTTACAAAAATTCTTATTTTCCTTATACTGTTATGCTTTGTGTGTCAAAAAGCACTTTTATAGCTGCGATATATCTGCACACAACTTTTTATTTCATAAAGAAAAAACAGTAGTTGTGTGAATAAAAGTCACTCTTATATGTGTGCTTTTTAAAACACTATTTTTACATATTAATATCTGTATTAAAAAAAGGAAGGAGATAATTATGATACCAACAAATCTTTACAGAACACGTCACGAATTTTATAACACACCAATGCAGCTTCCGAAATCTGACCAATTTATTATTGGCTTAGATGCAGGCTATTCCGGAATGAAAGTATGGTATGAGAAAGGTTATTTCTGTTTTCCAAGTTTTGTAAAAGAATTAACAGAAGACAGTTTAAATCTGTTTGACGAAAAGGATATCTTATATCGAGATAATGAGACAGGCAAAACGTATATGCTCGGCTATACAGCACAGGAGATGGTGGAAAGCGGAGACACAAATGATACGGACTCTGAAACTTATGACCGAAAGAGATACTGGAATCCAAAGTTCCAGATTTTATGCAAGGCTGCAATCGGATTAGCTGTTATGTCAAGGGATAAAGAAGATAACCGTCCTGTATTTTTAGAGACCGGGCTTCCAGCTTCTTATGTGAAAGGCGATTCGCCTATGATGAAAAAAGCGTTAACTAAACCATTAAATTTCTCTTTAAAAAAAGGAAACAAACCTTGGGTTAATATCAGTATGCAGATCGCACCAGAGCATATCCACATCATGGCACAGCCTGCAGGTGCCCTGTATGCAGCCTTGATCCGTAATGATGCAAAATATATCCCAGATGCAAGGAAACTCCTCTTCGGCAAAACGCTCGTTGCAGATTTTGGTGCAGGTACTGCTGATTTTTATGGTATTAAGAATCGTCAGATTGTATGTTGTGAATCCCTGATCAACATTGGAAGCGGCGAGATCTTAAAACGTGTTTCTCGTCTTATTATGAACGAATATGGTGAAGATATCCGAAGCCAGGCTCTACAGCATAATCTTGAAACAGGCTATATCACTTGTCTGAACGAAGAAACTATGGAACAGGAAAGTAAATCTATTGGGGAACTTGTTAAACAGGCAAGCCATGAAGTGTTCCTTGAAGCTATGCAGCGTTCAAGATCTATCACAAATACTTTTCGTGATTACGAAACACTGATTATTGCTGGTGGTACGGGAGAAGCATGGTTTGAAGACATTAAAGAGTATCTTTCCGGTATGAAGACCTTGCAGATTCTGCCAAGCAATATCAATGTCCCAGATGTTCCATTCCTTTACTCTGTTGCAAGAGGATATTATGAATATCGATATGTTTCTATGGCAAAATAGGAGGTGGGATTATGAGATCGTTTGTAGTGCGATTTTATACGAAACACGATATCGATCTATTACCCCTGTATTACCGTAATGTAAATGTGCCTGATACAATCCATCAGGTACTGGTTGCCTTTGTGGAAGGAGAGGAACTGATCCTCTCCCTTCCTAATCCAACAGAGGAAGATTTTTTACCAAAATCCGGCGTAAAAGTGGAATATAAAGTGGCATTAAATGAAAATGACCCAACAGATAAAAAGATCATCGAAATGTTAGAAAAGATAAATGATGGTGCAAGGACAAACTTCTTAAAGACACTTCTCCGCTTGTACTTGTGGAGACCAGTTGCAGAAAATTTCCTTAACAACAAAGAAGACTATCAGTTTTTTGCGGATAAGATCCATCCGTTCATTAAAGATAAACCTAAAATGATGCTCCGGATACGAAAAAGAAAAGCTAGAAAAAAAACAATTTCTACAGTTATCCCGTCACCAGACATGGTTCGTTCTTACGCTCCTCCGGAGGAGAAAGAGGATATCGTGGATCTGACATCTGAAGCGATACTAAATAAAAGACCACAAAATGTAATGGAACCGGAGCCAGCGGTTAAACCAGAAAAATCACAAGATGAAAAACAGGATATTTTTTATCTCGATGAACCGGAAAATGAGGTATATAAAACAGATAATACAGGATTAGAGGAAGATACGGATGATATTACAGATGCATTTACATCGTTTATTGACAGTTAAAAAGAAAAAGCTGGATAGTATGCAAAGCGTGGTAGATTACGTTGCCGATAACGTCAATGTATCCCGCTTTATGTAGGAGGAAAGAAAATGTTGACATTTGACGTAAAGCGCAAGATCAATACGCTGCGTGATATTTTGGTGGGCAAGGTGCCCGCTCCCAAGGCGCAGGTTGAACAGATTAGCATTGCGCTCATTTATAAATTCATGGATGACATGGATATAGAAGGTTTGGAATTTGGCGGCACCCGGCAGTTTTTTACAGGTGAGTATGAGAAGTATGCCTGGACGGAAATCATGAAGCCCGAAAACAGCGGGCAGCAAAGGGCTTTTCTCTATGCGGAAGGCATTGAAAAAATGGCTACAAACCCCAACCTTCCGCAGCTATTCCGGGATATTTTCCGTGGGGCAGATATCCCTTATCGGGACCCGGATACCTTGAATATGTTCCTCAAAGAAGTCAGCGACTTCTCGTATGACAACAGCGAGGACCTGGGCAATGCCTTTGAATATCTGCTGTCCATTATGGGCAGCCAGGGAGATGCCGGCCAGTTCCGCACGCCCCGCCACATCATTGACATGATGGTGGAAATCGTAGACCCGAAGAAAAATGAGACTATTCTGGACCCTGCCTGCGGTACAGCCGGTTTTCTGATCAGTGCCTATCGTCACATTCTTGCACAGAACAAGGATGAGGATGGCAAAAGCACACTGACCGCCGATGACCGCAAGCGTTTGACAGAAAACTTTGCCGGGTACGATATTTCTCCCGATATGGTACGTCTGTCTCGGGTTAATATGTACCTTCACCATTTTACAAAGCCCAAAATCAGTGAATATGACACTCTAACCAGTGAAGAAAAGTGGGATGACTGTTATGACGTCATCCTTGCGAATCCGCCTTTCATGACGCCAAAGGGCGGAATTGTGCCCCATAGTCGCTATCGGGTAAAAGCCAAGCGCTCCGAAGTTCTATTCGTGGACTATATTGCCGAGCATCTGAATCCAACAGGCCGGGCAGCAATCATTGTCCCGGAAGGCATTGTGTTCCAGTCTGCCAATGCGTACAAAGAACTTAGGAAGTATCTGGTAGACGACGGTTTACTATATGCGGTGATCTCACTGCCTGCCGGTGTTTTCAACCCGTACAGTGGCGTTAAAACCAGTATTTTGCTTATTGATAAGTCTTTTGCCAGATTGAAGGATGAAATTCTATTTGTAAAACTGAACAACGATGGATTCGATCTGGGAGCACAGCGTCAACCCAAAAAGGGAAGCGAAATCCCGGAGATTGTTCGCATTGTAAAAAAATACCATGCAGATCTCGACCCGCAAATAGCAGATGACGAAATTCTCCAGCATCCGCTTGTAACCATTGCTCCAAAAGAACAGATAGCCGAACAAGATTATGTCTTGGTTGGAGAACGCTATTTATCCAACAGTATGCCTGAAGGAAAATATAAAATGGTTTCTTTGGGAGATAAATCATTGTTTCGAGTGGAGTCTGGTGGTACACCCTCTTCTAATATTCCAGAATATTGGGATGGAAATATTCGTTGGGCGACTTTGGTTGATTTGCCGGCTGCAAACTTAATTACTGAACTGAAAGATACAGAACGCACAATCAGTCCGTTAGGACTGGAAAAATCCAGTGCCAAGTTACTTCCTTCCGGTACAGTGTTAGTATCGACCAGGGCAACGATTGGTCGAGTAGCTATTGCAGAATGCGAAACAGCGACAAATCAAGGATTCAAAAATATTATAGTTATTGATGATACCAAGGTTTCAAACAGATTTGTGGCCTATATGATGACAGCTCTCGCTGATAGAATGGTATCTTTGGCATCTGGCGGAACATTTAAGGAGATTTCAAAAAGTAATTTTCTTACTTTAAGTATTCCATTGCCGCCTTTAGAAAAACAAGAGCAAATTGTTGCTGAACTTGATAGTCATCAAAAAATCATTGACGGTGCTCGGCAAGTTGTAGAAAACTACAAACCGACTATTCAAAATAACTCCCATTGGAAAACGGTACGGCTGGGGGATATCTGTGAGCTAAATCCCAGAAAATCCGAAGTTAAAGATTTTGAGGGGAATGTTTCGTTTGTTCCCATGGCTATGGTAAGCGAAACAGATATGTATTTCTCGGTTCAGGAACAGAAGCCCTTGAAAGAAGTTTATACCGGATATACATATTTCAGGGATGATGATGTATTGCTGGCTAAAGTGACGCCCTGTTTTGAAAACGGGAAGTCTGGATTGGCAAAAAAATTGGAAAATGGTATTGGATTTGGTTCCAGTGAGTTCTTTGTTCTTCGAGCAACTCCTGAAAAAGTTCTTCCGGAATACATTTACTACATCATTAACAGCAATCGGTTTATTTCCGAGGGTACCCCCCAAATGACCGGCACCGGAGGTCTACGAAGGCTGACAAAGGATTTTGTCCTCAATTACCCGGTGTCCCTTCCTCCTTTGGATGAGCAGAGAAAGATCGTCAATCAGACGGAAGAAGAAATCGCTATTGTGGAGCAAAATAAGCGCCTGATTGAAATTTTCGAGAAAAAGATTAATGACAAAATTTCGGAAGTCTGGGGTGAGTGATATGGAAGAATATATCCAAAAGCTTCTGTATTATTTACCGATAGATTTTGGGGATACAGAAAATAACGAGTACAAAACTTATTTGGTCTGTGCTTGCTGTGAAAACTATACCAATGAAAAGTTTCAGTTCTCCCTCATGGCGTTTCACATGCTTTTTATGGCGTTTTTGTATAAGGAGTTTTGGACTTTAAAAACATACAGCCATGAGCGAGTTGAAAGACTGTGCAGAGCTAATGGACAATTTGAATCAGTGGAAAATGTTTTTGATTCTTCCATTATTCCTGAGCAAACCTTCATTGACAGTTATTTAGGCGTCTTTTCTTGGCACGCAAACAAGCGAAGCGAAGTAAAGGAATTCGTCAATAAAAGAGATCGTTGTGCGCATAATAGTGGATTCATTCAATATGACCAAGAGGCCGTTGGAAAGTATTTTGATGATGTCTTGAAGAATATTGAAAAAATAGCATTAGCAAACGCCGAGAATATTCAGTCCACTTTTAAAAGTTCAATTATGCGTTATATTAACAGTCCTGCCTTCCAAACAACTTCTATGGGAGATTTTATACAGCGTGAACTTGCCGACAAAAAATATTCGTACCGAGATATCTGCGCCTTTTTAACGCTTGATATTCCCGACTTGTCGCTTAGCAAAAAAATTGCATACCTATTTGCCATGATCTATTTTCAGGAAAAGTGCAAGCAGGATAATTTTCAAGAATATATAGGCGAAGACTGTGACTACGTACAGCAACTGTCAAATCTTCTTTCAGAGTTATCCACTGAGGAGCAAGAACAGGTAAGGATTCAAGTAGGATATGAAGTCGAATTTTTAGAGGGACAAGGATTCGATCTGAATGAAATTTCAAATACTTTACCTGCCGAAAACGAATAACTCAAACGAAGTCAATTTTAGAAAGAGGGTGTTTCTTTGGAAGCAGAAGATCGAAAAACAGCTATGAGCCACGATGAAATGCAGGATTATTGGGAAACGCTGTGTTCATTTACAGGCGAAGACATACCAAATGAAGTTAATCAACTGATGGCGAAAATTCGCTATCCAAGATTTTTGTATAAGTATCGTGCGGTGAATAACAATAATCTTGATGCTTTACGTTCTAATAAACTATTCTTCTCTAAAGCCAGCAGTTATGATGATCCGTTCGACACCTTTTTACATATTGATGTGGATAAGATCCGTCAGGAATTTAATAGCAACTATAGTTCCCCTGAAGCATTAGCAGCGTTGGCAAACGGGATGAAAGAAACTTTTCAAAATCAGCCTGGCATTCCACAAGAGTTTATTCAACAAGTAACAAATGTCGAAGGATTAAAGCAGTTATTTGCAAATGGAATAACAAAACAATTTTTATCTTATGTACTAACTTTGCGCTCAAAAATACAAGACGAGATTCTGTCCATCTGCTTTTCTGAAAACGGGTTTAATGAAACTCTGTGGCTAAAATATGCCGATATGCACAAGGGTTTTTGTCTTATGTATGACCTTAGTGATGCGGACAGTTCGCATTGTGGAAAATTGGACAAGTGCGTAAATTGTGGCGTCTATAAATATGGGACACGAATTTATCCGGTATATTATTCTAACACTCCACATGATGCAACCAATTTTGCAAAGTTTGTTATGGGGCAGGATATGATACAGCAGTTACATGTACCTTTGCCGGATTTTATGCAAGAAGAATTGAAACCTCTTCCTTGGGAAGTCGAGCGGAATAGTTTGATTAAAAAGGAATGCCACAAATATGATGAAGAATGGCGGATGCTTGCTAATTGCAAAATGAATCTCCCCGCAATGATAGAGTTTGTTCCGGCTGGAGTCATTATTGGATTGAGAACACCTCCAGTAGATAAAAATCTGATTATTTCCATGGCCAAAGAAGCCGGGGTCAAAAATATCTATCAATCCTACATCGATGAAAAAAACAGGTTGAACGCATATCTGCTCAAGGATGTATAAGAGTCTGGATAATGCAAAACACGGATGATCGCCCAGCGGCAAATCATCCGTGTTTTTGTTATCAAATCATTTGAAAATGTTTCAGTGCGCCCATAATCACCGCTTCCTTTTCCGGCGGACACTTTGGCACTTTAGGATTTTCGGATTGGGACAGTGTGAAGCCAGAGGACTTTGAGGCAATCCGACAAAATGATACAGAATTTGTGACCAGCGAGGAGTTTTCCAAAATCAAGTGGATCGTCAACGAGCACGAGGATATTTATGTACCGGATTATACCGATGTGCTGCGTGTGGCATTTACCTTTAAATTCCTGCGTGGACGGATTTCGGATTTGGCAAGTTTATTGTCGGGTCGTGATTTCGACACTTGTGATTATCAGAAAGCCATCGCCGAAAACTCCTTTGCAAAGTTGAAGGAAGGCGTTTTGGAGTTTGTCAGCAAGACTGATTTTCAGCGTTATTTGATGATCGTGAAGTCTACCGGCATTATTTCTCCGGCAACGATTCGTTCCCAAAACGTTTTGAATTTTGGGTATGCTCTGTATTTGTTGCTTCGTTCTAAAGGGGAAGATGCGGCAATTATCGAAAAAGTTGTGCGCAGGTGGATGGTCTTGACCATTCTAACCGGAAGATATTCTGGATCTCCATAATCTACTTTCGACTATGATATCAAGTGGTTTCAAGCCTACGATACTATGAAATTTCTGGAGCATACAGAGGCTGGTGAATTGTCCGATGCGTTCTGGAATAATATCTTGGTTACTAAACTCAATACCTCCGTGGCCAGCAGCCCAATGTTCTATGTGTTCCTGATGACACAGGTCAAAATGGGGGATTATGGTTTCCTGTCAGAGTAGATTGAGGTGAAATCTCTCATTGATCAGCGTGGCGACATTCATCATATCTTCCCCAAAAAGTATCTGCAAAAGTGCGGAATCAAAGAAAGTGGAATGTACAACCAGATTGCCAACTATGTCTACACCCAGTCTGAAATCAACATCAAGATTAAGGATCAGGCACCCAAAGAATATATGGCCCAGGTTAAGGAGCAGTGTACAGGCGTCAATGCCGTTTGTGGCGGCATTGATTCGTTTTTTATGGCAACAATCGTGGCAGCGCCTGTTCCAAACCGTTGGCGATGGAACGCTGTAAGAACCTATTGACCGCTTACGTTTTTATGGTGTGTTTATTGTTAAACAGAATTGGGCTAGAGATATAATAGGGTAAGCCAGGAAAACTACGATAGCTAAAGCACTTTAAACATACTGGTTGACTATACGCTAATATTGGCGTATAATGAAATCGAGGAAGTGATAAAAAATGCAGGTGAAGGAGTTACGACAAGAAATTGGAGTGACACAGAAAAGACTTGCAGAAACATCTGGACTTGATCTTCGATGGATTCAAAAAGTTGAATCTGGAGAAATTAATATGGAGAATATAACAGTTAAGAGATTTTTTTCTCTGCTGAAGGGGATTTCGCAATGTGCTGACGATTGCGACGAAAATAGGCAAATACAAATCATTCGCGAGGCATATTCAAACTTTGAACAGTTACTGAAAAAACCAGAGTAATGAAGGAGGGAAACTTGTATGAATAGCCAACAGGCAATTCTTAGCAATGAATCTAACTATACAGTTTTCCGTGCGGGAGATAAGGTAATTAGATTTCGCGCACCATATTCATTGGAACATTATACGGAAGTAAAAGAATGGGATCATGGTTATATTGTGGCGATGGCAAAGTATAAACAGAATGACAGGCCAGAAGAAGAGTATATTGATTTAATTCCTATTTTGAAAAATTTATATTTTGATCCAGAGACATTTTTGGCTCCAATCAAGGAAGTGAGAGTAGCAAATGGTTAATGTAAAAAATATAGCCGATGAGGCAGATATGATCATAAATGGTTATGCCTTCAGATGTAGTCCAGAGGGGTTCCGAGTGCTAAATTTGAATTGCCCTGATAAGGCAGTAGTTTTGTCAAAGGACGGTGAAGTTCTGGAGACAAGCATGGATGATATAGAAATTCAAATTGTTAAAGATTATTTAGAAAAGAATCGGAAGTTCTTGGAGGAGTAAAATGCCAAAGTATTACGAATTCAAGATTGCAGGATATTATCTGTATTTCACGTCGTACTGCGTGATTGAATGTATGCATGTTCACGCAAGCGATAGAAAACTGACCGAATCAGGCTCTGCAAAGTTCTTTGTTAAGAGTAACGGTGATAGCGTTATGCAGAATCAAGGCGTGTTAAATGAGCGAGAAGTCAGAAAAATTCAAGCGTTTATTAAAGAAAACTATCAAGAGATGTATCTGAAATGGGCCGCATATAGCAAAGAGGGCTTCTACGGTAATGTTTAAAAAGCAAGAAGAAATTTTTCTCGTGAAGAAAGGTTTAATCCGGAAGAGTGATTAGAATATTATTTGAGTAAGTATCTCGAGTAAAAGTCAGCATATATAAGATTACAAATCAAATAAAAAATAATCTGCACAACACTACATAGATAGGGAGTTATGGAAGTTGATCTCGTCCTGGACTGCTCGCTTTTATCATATATTGTACAATTTTGTGGCTCGCTTGTATGGGGTTCAAGAGGCCGTGAGTTCGACTCTCGCC
>UMEW01007075.1_pt1 | contig 32626 bp, 40 predicted proteins | sample 1964851 | NCBI WGS metagenome assembly UMEW01 (sample SAMEA4836030, study PRJEB28245) | human gut metagenome | biome: gut microbiome; material: fecal sample | place: Denmark | collected 2008 | reverse complement strand
TTGCCCCCCCCCCCCCTTAGTGTTGCCGATTTTTTCTGTGTTGCCGAATTGATCAACCATTTTTAGGCGGCGTACTACGAGTATGGGATGAGTTTGGCTATTCAGAGTATATCACGACGACTACAGGCGGTACAGGCGGTGACGGTGAACTAGTGCCGTGGTCAGCTAGAATTTATGAGAATAGCATACAATCGTATCCTATGATATATAGGAATTCGTATGCTCTATCTGAAGCCCTTATAAAGATAGCGCGTAATAAAAGTAGGACACGTGATTACGGAGCGACGAAAACAGTCCTTGATGAGTCTACCGGTGTTACAGATAACCAATATAAATTTTGGTTATGTTTTATGCGTGGGTAGTGCCAGGCAAAAAGTACCGTGTTGAGGCTAACGTTGTTGATACACAAACGTATCGCTTCGCTAACGATAACCCGCTTATTGCACAGCCGAATGAGATTGTAATAGACGAAAATGAAAATACGTATATGCTCAATGTTGATTACTATCAGTATGCAGGCTATGTACTACAATATACAGCGAGCGTTTTAACCTACTATGTTTACTAATCACAATTGGGGGTGACATTTAGGCTAATGCAAAATGTGGGTTGTATGCAAAATGTACCGTTAAGTACGTGAAGGCGCTTGATACACGTACCTGGTAGATTTGCTTTTCTCCAATTACGCGTAACTTGACGCTAGATATTGAAATCGAGCAATAACGCAAAAAGGCCGCTTAGCTTGACACTAGGCGGCCTTTTTTGTATAATTGGCTTGTATTTTATAAAGGAGTAGCACAATGTTTGTAACGTATGACTATAACGGCTATAAAGGGCTTCTTACTAAGATACGCGACAGTAAAGCTGAACGCCTAGGTATTATCGAAACAACGCCCTGTACGTGGCAGGGTATCGACGTTTCACAAAATACCTATTACTGTGAAAAATTCAATATGGGTTTTGGTGTATACGATTGTTGCTATTATCGTCCGTATATTTTGCTGTTTAATCATCGTAACGCAGACGATGCTACAAAAATAGCGGCTATTTCCTTTACTACGCCAAGATACATTTTTCGCCAAGATCGCTTTTTCAGACGCGACCGTTGGAAACTTACCCGCGAAGAGGTAAACAATTTTGCCGAGTTGATGGCTGAAGACTGCTTTGCAGTTGAGGGCGGTTGCCGAGAGACAAATACTTATGGCTTGCTGATTTACATGGCTAATTCATTATTGATGCACCATGTAGCAAGTCAAGGTATGCTTTGTTGGAATAACGATAGCAAAAGAGGTCTTTTGGCCGATAGCGCTAATTATATAAACCCTATCGGGAGGTAAAAATGCCGAATTATCACCGTCTGTACGCTTACAAAAAGAGTTGACATACCCTGAATTTTGTGTTATGCTTACTTCATACTAACAAAAGGAGTACACAAATGCTCGGTATGTCTGCCCTGTTTCTGCTTATCGGCGTTGCATTGAATCTGTTTATGCCGACGTATATTCCAACTTTGATTTGTTTTGTCTTGTGTGGGCTGTTTTTAGTCGGACACCTCCGCAACGATCATTTTGGAGATTGGTAAAAAGAAAGCCGCCTAGGAATAAATCTTAGGCGGCTTTTTTCTATTGTACGTTTACAGTTATGTAAGCAAAGCCATTAACATTGTCAAAGAACTCTATACCGTCGTCAGTCAAAGCGAGCATCTTAAAATCTGCACTTAAAAAATTAGTTGTTTTATGTACAAAGAATACGCTTGCCGCTTTATCTACTGTGTCAGGTAGGCTGTCTAAGTCTCTTTTGAGCGTTGGCGGTTCTGTGTATGGCGGATCGTCGTAACTACCGTAAGTAACAAGATCATCGGAATTGTATTTTAAAGTTAAACCCCTTATTACAGAATAGCTACCACGTGTTTCAGGGGCATTCGTTTCCGTTGACATTTGATAGCAATGATAGCTAAAATAGTTAAGAAAGTCTCGAATGCTTTTTATATTAAAAATGACGTGTTCACAATACATACATTCACTAAGGGTTACAGTAAAATCCGTTTCGTCTTGGTAAATACTGGGTAGTGCCTCATTACCGAAGCTAGTTTCCCACCCGCCCCATTTAGTAGAAAAAGCCTTGTTTAGATGGTATTGCTTACCGTTGTCCAGGTTTTCATAGTAAATGCCAACATAGGGTTCAAGCAGGGGCATTTTTTGTGAAAAAAGGAGGTCTTTCATGCGACCCCCTTTTTCAATCCTAAATTACCCCCACCCTGCATGATTTTATTCATCGAACATTACCTGAGTTAAATCGGTTGCAAAAAGAAAGCGCAGTTTGCTTTCGCCGTTGGCTACGTAGCCGTTGATATTGACCGTGAGGCTGACTTCGGGCTGACCCCAGCGTGTGCCGTAATCCCAATCCGTGAAAACCTCACGTCGATACTTGTTGTAGTACGACTTAGCTAGGTCAATCAGAATATCACGGAAAAGCTTAACTGTCGAATCACTCAAGCGGCGACGGCGCATAAATTCTTCATGGAAAAACGGAATTTCCGTGTATCCATAATAGCCGTTGCCGTTGCGTGACTTGCGCCACATGTGATCGAGGATTTCTTCTTTCGTCGCAATAATATCCGAGACGTTTGAGCCAGCTAAAATCATCTCGTCAATAAAGTCGTTAACGAGGTTTGCTATTTCCGTTGCATGAATCGGTACAATCTCATTGATAGTTCTGCGAAGCGCGTAATCCGCCGCCGCATTTACTCTTTTCATTAAAAATTCCCTTTTGCGAGTTTGATTTTGAGCAAGTCAAAATCCGTAATTCGATTTGCATTTAGCACGAATTGTGGTACGATTTGCCCGTTGATTTTAATCGTATCCTTGATCGTATCGGGGTAGTTGCTCGGTGCTAAATAAGCACGCACGCCGATTTTCAACAGATAACCGCTCGCTGTATCTTTTACCTTTTCAGCGAAGGCTACAAGCAGGCAATCCCCGATTTCAATACACCATGCGCTACGTGTTATCAAATCGTATGCGCCTGTTGTGATTTCACGTACTGCGCTTTCAGGCGTTAATTCGCTTTCCGCTGTTACATACAGGAAAATAGCGTGCTGAAAAATTGCACCGCCTGCAAGATACGCATTGTCTTTTTCTACAAAGAGGTTGGATTCTCTGTAGAAAATATCGTCGTTACGATCCTCTTCAATATCGAAATTGTCACGAAGCGTGTTAACTGCATCAACAACACGCTCGTATTCTTTATCTAAGTCCTTGAATTTGTCGAGATAGCCTGACATCTTTAATCCTTTTTTAAATCCAAGCCCTTCCAAGTAACCAAGCGGAACTATACCTTCCCCAGGCTGACGCGGGAGTGATACTTATTCCAACAGCACCAAGTGCACGGATATTTGTAGCAATTCCGCCCTCGCCGTCTGTACCTGATCCGTCACCTGAAGTATAACCCTTTTCAATCATTACCGTCTTAATCGGCTTCAGATTGTTGTCTAGGTTCGAACGGATATTTGAGGCCATTGTTTCGAGGAAGCCTGTACGGTCAACGTTAAGTGAAATAGCCGAGCCTGAAAAATCGAACGCCTTTTCACCTTCAGCTAGATACTGTGCTTCAAGTGCACCTAGCTCGGCGCATTGTAGCCAATATTCACGAATTACGCCTTTCGCATTTGTCATCGTGAACGACGTAAACAAGCCTTGCCACGAATTAAACAAATCCTTGCCTCGTCTTAACCACGTCAAAACCGTAGGCATCGGATAAATCAAATCGGGGGCACCGTACAACGTTGTGCGTGCTTTCCATATTTTGGCAAGCATGTCATCAGCGGCGGATTTAATCGACGGATTAATAATCCACAGCTTACAGCTAGTCGAATCCTTGTCACAACAAACACTTGTATTATACCATGTAAATACAACGTCGTATGAATCGAGCGTGACGGTAAATGCACCCGTATTTAAACACTTGGTGTAGAGCCAACCCGAAGCAACGCGTTGCGGCTCGCCCATTTCCACCTCTTCGACAATTTGACTATTGTCTTTGTAGATGGCGACTGTGATGACCTCATACAGCTTAGGCAAAACCAAGCTCACATTTGCTTTGCGGCCTACCAATTCCACCATGTCTGCCGCACCGGTTGGCACCGTGACGTTCGAGCCAACCGTGATTGCCTCGAATTGGTAGTAGCTTTTATTTTCAAGCGTGAGTGTGTAGCGAATCTGATAGCGACGGCCTACGTTTGTCGGCTCGGTATCTGACGGACAAACAATTACGGATTGAGCGGTAATCGACCAATCCAACCCGTTTGTTGTAGCGTCGTAGCTGAACGCATTGCCGCTTGACAGTACGTTTGAATCGCTATCGAGCAATTCCCATGTCACGTATCCGTCGTTCACATTTTCCTGCGTAGTTGGCACGCTGAATACGCACGTGCTGACTACGCTTTCACCAGCTTGGATTGAGCCAACTAAATCCATAAAGGAATCAGGGGCGTTGCAAGTGATCGGATCAAATGCGCTGTCGGATACGACGATAATAACGCGTATCGTTGCTGTTTCTTCGACGCCCTTCAGATTGAACGTCAAACAGTAGGTTGTGTTGGCTAGTCCGCCTTGACACTTAATATTCAATCCGCCCTCGTAGGCGTATTGAACGCCTAGCATATTGTCCGTTTCGGGTTCGACCGAAACAAGCTCAATTTCAACTAGGTCTTGGATAACCGTTTCGACTTGCGGCGTGACTGTAATCACCTCGTCGCTAGTCTTACTGAATATGAATGTTTTCATTTTTCCATTATTTGTGCGTGTGAAATAAAATTTTATTTTATGCACAAATTGAGGTTTTTATGGATTGCGTAACACTTGATTTACCGCTTTTGATGCGGTTGCTTGAGCTGTGTCGGGAAGACATCAAAGACGATGTGGAGTTGCACTTTCTAGTAGAGGCAATCGCAGAGGAGCAAGCGCTCTCGGCGTATGCGCTCACGATGGAAGACTATCCGAACATTATGAAGTTCAAAGAACGCTACATTTTCTCCAAACAAAATGATAATGAATAGCTTTGAGAAAAAGGCTGAAGCCTGGCGTACAGAATTGGAAAATACGCCGTGGTATATCTCGGCTGTAAGTCCCTCGTCTTTTCGTATTGCACATCGACAGAAAGCCGTAGAGGTAACGTATCGTCGCATTGGCTACTATCGGGATCGAATCGAAGTGGCCGATAACGGAAAGTGGAAAACGTATGGGGCGATTACGTCCGATAAACAGGCCAAGGATATTTTAAATGGGATTTTTGAATCTTACAAATAATCAGCTACTCCCTGCAAATCAGCGAGCCGCAGACGTAGCCGCTAATGCAGTCGAGGGAATTATGCCCGTGTTGCAACAGCGTACTAATGCGGCTTTTCGTGTGCAGGGAATGACCGCGATTATTTATAAGAGGCTGTTTACGGGTATCAAGTGCAGTTGTCAGTCGCACGGTGCACAGCTCAATTCTCGATTAGATAAAGAGGGCAATGCGGATTCAGCGTTGATTAATCAATTAATCACGGGAAATCCGAAGTTTGGTACCGAGCAATATGCAGGTGTTGACCTGCATCCTATGCACTACTCGGGGCCAGAGCCAACGTCCGAACAATTGCCTGGCCTATGGAGTGACTACAAAGAGCCTGAAATAAACCCCGAAACAGCGAACGATCCTGATGGCGGCGTTTATGATAACGGCTTGCGTAACGACCCCGATTTAATTCTGCACATGCAACAGGAATACGGCGGATTTGATCCGTCCTCGCTATCGTTTGGCGAATTTTCCTGCCCCGTCTGTTTCGGTACAGGTTATGTTGGCGGCTACTCCGTTTACAACGGCTATCGCCACGTGATTCAGGCGTCCGACTTGGACTTGCCGCTTGATGCAGAATTATTAATTAAAGAAAAACCGTTCAAGGCCGAAACGACTTATTTCAAAGCCCCGTTGTTAATTCCACGCGGCTTTTTCGGATTAGACGTGTTGCGTGTTGCCTGCGGTTTGGATACCGTACCTTGTCAATTATTTATTGATGGCGTACCCGCAAGTGTAAATGTGTTGAAGCAAAAAGCCGACGGACGCATCCATTTGCTTGAGGGTAAATTCAACAAGCGTACAAAAATCACGCACGTGGAATTTCAATTAAATCTATCGGAAAAATCGTCGTTTATCGAATTCCCGCGACTGTCCAAGGCGTCGCGCATTGACGTGATTAACCGTATAGACGATTTCACGGTGTTGGCCAGCCCCGATATTCCATTGTTGGAAATGCGAGACGTGATTTGTGAAAGCCGCTACGGAAACGCTTTGCTAGTTCAAACAACGTCTGATCATTCGACACGTGCAGGCCACCGCCTCGATTGGGAAATTAACGTGCGAGTCGTACAGCCGCAAGAGGTGTTCAATAGCTTGCCTCGTCGCAAGCTTGTTTTCCAAATGGAAAGACCGCATCAGCCGTCCGTTGGAAATATCGGAAAACGATTTTAACTATGGATATTAAGTTCAAAAGCCTAGGCGACGTAAAATCGGTTCTCGAAGCCCTTGAAATTACGTTGCAAGACCTAGTCAATTTGTTCGATTTGCAAAAGCAACAGATTCAGGCCAAGCTGAAAATTAAGGCCGACGTGTTTCTTTTGGATCAGCCCGAAGCACCCGTTGCCGAAGTGTTAACCGACGGGCAAATCAAGGTGCCTGGCGGCGTGCAGAAAATTACCGATTCCTACAGCCTTTTGATTGAGTTGCAGGAGCAACTAGATACGCTACAACAGGCATCCGTTGCAGTTGATATTCAGTTTGCCGAAGAGCCGAAAGCGCAACAGGTGTTGGACGAAATTGCACGCTTGAAGGGTAAGGTTGTTCGTCAATATCACGAAGTCGCTGACTTCCTAAATGACGTAGCGACGCAAACCGTACCGCCGCAATTCCACAATTACGTAATGGGGATTGCCGCTACGCTTGTTGAACACGTGCATGTTTTCGAGGATCAATACGCCGTTTGCTACTACCTATCGACATACAACAATCAGCTATTGTACACCGCCTTTATTGAGTTGCATGACATCGAAAATAAAGACGGGGAGCATGTGCCTGAATTGTACGCCGTTGTGCATTGGCTAGTCGCAAACAGTCAAGATAAATCCGAGACTCGGCTAAATCTTGCCTATCGTTTCGAGTTGCCCTCGATAATGTTTGAAAATTCAACGGCTGTTGCATCCAATATCAATGAGGCAATTACGCTGTTTGACTCGATGCTCGAATCCGAGAATTTTGTAATCGGTCATACCGAGTTGATACAAGATCCCACGCTATCTATTATATCACTAAAAGACAAGCTGGAATCGGTCGAAGTTGAGCCTGACTTTGTTACGGTCAATATCAAGCCGAACGTCTTAGACGATCAATTAACCGAGGTGCAGTCGCAGTTGTATCTAGGTGTGCAACGCTTGTTCAATCCGAACACGAAATTGAGTCTGACAATCGACGGGTTCAAGCTGAAGTGCGCTGTTGTATCGAACGCTGGCCCTGTTGACTACTCGCAATCGGATATTCAATGCTTCAAATCCTGGGGCTTGTCTGACTCACAGATTAAAAAGATTCAGGTTATTCTAGGAAATTAAAAATGCTTGTCTTAGGAAAATCCGCCTCGTATTTGAAGAAGCGTGACGTTGAATCCTTGATTAAGTCCAAGTGCCCGTTGCGTGTTTTCAAAAATATCAATTTGACGTGCGAGGATAACCACCTGAAGTTTAGTTTTCGCTTGCCGTCAAAAACGCGCCTTGACTTGGTTTCCGATATTGACGTACCGACGCAATTCATTGACTACCTGATTGACTCCGAGCTGTCAATTGACAAATTGCATGAACAAAAATGGTGCACGGATTGCGTGTCCAATTTGCAATTGCAAATGACAAAAGACATCAAGGATTATTGCTCAAGCTTGGATCAGGAACACGCACAGCGCTACGACAAGCGCATTCGTGAGTTGCAAAATGACCTGACTACGCTATGCGTATGTAAGGCAAGCCCTGCGCTATGCCGTGATTGGCTTGAGGCTATTCGCAAACCCCTGTTTAAATCAATGAAAGCGCATGAATTATGAATTACCGAAAGGTAGTTACTCGAAGGGCTTGCGTGTTTTGTCGTTTGATCCAGGCACGGTGAACATGGGTGTATCGTGTGTAGAATTAAGGAACGGTAGATTGCACGTGTTGTGCTCTGCCGTTCTTAATTATCCGATTCACGATATACCGCTTTTATCACAGCAACGCCTCGATTTTATTAACGAGGTGCAAGCATGGATAGACTGTTTTAAGCCGAAAGGCATTGTAGCCGAACGCTTTCAGTCACGCGGACTTCGAGGTTCTACCGTTGAGTGCGTATCAATGATGCTTGGTATGCTGTCAATGCTGAATCTGCCGTTTTATTTTATTACGGCTTCGACTTGGAAAAATGCGTATCAGCGACGTTTTGCAATCGACCTGAAAGATATTTATCAGGAAATCAACGTCGTACCGCATATTCTCGATTCAGCCCTGATCGGTTGCTACGGCATTGAGCAAGGCACGCACCGACAAATAAGTTTCACGATTGATTCAATCATTGATGACGTTGAATCGGTATCGTTAATAGGTTATACAAAATGAAGTTTTACGAACGTTGGAAGAATACGGAAGTAAAAGCAAAAAACGTAAATAAGAAAAAGGTTACGGCGCGTATTGACATGAGCGAAGAGGTTGCGGGCAAGGGGCTGTGCCCCGAATGCAAAGAAGCAATGAAGCCTGTTTTGGTGAATAAGATTCCCGCTCTTTGTTGCATGAAATGCCGTATTGTTCTACCGATGCCTGAATAAATGATCCGATTGTGTGAAGCAATAATCCTAGCCGACAGAAAAATTCATTGTGTCATCAACGCTGATACAAATTTAGTCGCAAAAGCTAGGCATTATAAACGATGTTTAGCCAAATTGCAAAACCGCAACATTCGAGACAAAGAACGTGTGTTGAATGACTTAGGCGTGAGCAAATTCACCATGTATAACGACATGCCGTTTTGGTGTTTCGATCAGGAGCAACACTACCTGTTTTTTACACCTCGCGGTATTCCGTTGGCTACGCCTTTCTTAGAAAAGGAAGCTTCGGACGTAATTAAGCATTATACCAAAATAATCACGGCGATTCAACAGAATTACCAAACAGAGACACTAGCCGTTTTAGACAATCAGACGGTCGTTATGCTGTTGCAGAATTTTGACGAAGCGTCCGTCGATCAGGTATTCGATGCGGTACGTAGCAATCGGTTGCGATCCTACATAGAATCGGCAAACGGCTTGTCAAGTCACTTGGCGGATATTGCAATCACGTTGATTCTTTTATCGTCGCTCATTGCAGGCTTGGTTATTGCTAATCACGAAATCGGAAAAATTTACAGGGAATTAAATGCAGGACATTGACGATTTTGTTGAGTCTTTACGTAAGCCTAAAAAAGTAAAGAATGCAGACAAGGAAAAACCAGCTAAAACTACTAAGTCTAGCACAAAAAAGGTAAAGCGTAAAGCTAAAGTGAAACAGGAAAAAACAGAAAATTTACCTGTTTTGCACCGCAAAGATGGTACGCCTGTATCCAACACCGAATTTAAAAATATCCTAGACGAATCGGTCGAATCCGTTTATCACCTGTTGGAAATTAACGACACGGATTCAGCGACTCAGCTTTTGTACAAGCGCGTGATTCAATCCGCGTACAAGATGCTGGCCAAGATTGAATCGTCGATGGAGGAATCGCCGGGTACACGCGGTGCCTATCCGTTCAATGCAGTCGCTACGACGTTGCGTGACTACATTACGGACTTGCAAGCGTCAATGGATCGCGGACGTTTGGCCGAGGGCATTATTGACAATATCCTACGGCCTATGTTTTTGGAAATTGCATCCTCTGTAGTGTTGGAAATTTCCACGATTGAAAAGGAAGCAAAGCTCAAAATGAGCGAGTCGGACTTTTCGGATTTTCACACGAATGTAGCACGGCAATGCCAACAGCGCATTATTGACGTAATGCAACGTGCTTACACCAAGGCCAAAGAGGATACAAACAAGGCAATGCAACGCTAAATGGCATACGTAGTAAGCCGCCGTAAAGTTACGGCTTCAATCAGCGATCAAATAGCGTCTTATTTTACACAAAAACGCTATGCTGTATTCAAGGAAATCGGACTGTGTAAGCACGGAAAATTGCGTGCGGATTTTATTGCAGTAAACATGAAGCATCAGATAGTGATAATTGAGGTGAAGTCTTGCCCCGAGGATTTTCTATCTGACCGTAAGTGGAAAGGCTATTTGCCGTACTGCCATAAATTCTACTTTGCGTTGACTAGCAAAACCTATCAGAAAGTCGGTGACTTGATACCGAAAGGAATAGGTGTGATTCTAGTCGATCAGAATTTTTGCTTTGTGCAGAATGCACGCACACGTGAAATCGAGACTGATTATTTGCTCGAAATTTTGACAAGGCTGGCTTTCAGACAAGCCGATTACAACAGATATAAATATGTTCGCAAGATCTAAAATCCTAGGCGTAAACGGCGGGCGTTTGCAAATTCAGCCGTCTAGTCACAACTACCAATTGGCGGCAAAGGCGCATAAAGTTGAAGCGTCTTTGATGCCCGATATTTCAAGCGGCAACGCTATCAACAAGTCTGTCAACGCATTTTGGCAATCCAATTATCAGTACATGATGACGGGTATTATTCCCGCCACGCCTGATTTGACGGATAGTCAATCGCTTGCCCTATTTTATCGTGATATGTATCTGCACGATAATGTAGCAGGCTCCGCCGTTGATATTCAGTCAAGCTTTCCATTTTCCGATTGGGAATTGCGCGGCCTTGATACAAAAGAGTTGGAAATTTATAACGACTCGCTAGACCGCTTGAATTTGCAAGAGCTGTTACCGCAAATCAGTACGTCTTACTTGGTAGATGGGTTCTTTGCAGGCTCATTGGTTTTTGATCCGAAGTCCAAGCAATTCATGGATATTCTGATACACGATGCCCTGAATTGCTCGATTATTCCTTCGCCTTTCCACAACATTGATCCGAAAATTACCGTACATAACAGCGGTATGACTAAGATGTTTTTGGACAATGCGAGTGAGTATGCTGAAGCGTATCTGCGAGCAATGCCGCAGGAATTCCTAAACTTGCTCACAGCCGAGGCGTTCGACTTAGATCCTGTTTCGACTTTGTACATTGCACGTCGTATGCTTAACGATCGTGCCTACACGTCGTATCTGCAACGCTTGTTACCGTGTTATTTAGTCGAAAAAGTATTATTCCGTGGCACGCTAGTTGAAGCGCAACGCCGTCAGCGTGCAACTACGCATATTAAGGTCGGGGACGATCAATGGGTGCCAACGGATGACGAATTGAACGCAATTACTCAGATTTTCCAAGCGACGGAATCTGACCCGCTCGGTGCATGGATTGCAACACGCAACAATGTAGACGTTAACGAATTCCGTACCGCAGGTGATATATGGAAGTGGTATGAAACAAGTGAATCGCTGACGCCTATGAAGCTTCGTGCGCTTGGCATTAGCGACGCTTTCCTATCGGGTGACGCTTGTCTAACTGGTGATACGCTAGTTACAACACGTGACGGCTTAAAGCGTATTGATTCGTTCGGTACTTCTGATTCTACCGAGTGGATTGACTGTGACGTTGAATTGCTATCTCGTACAGGTTGGCAACGCGCTAAGGCTTGGCGTTACTCAGGACAAAAACACGTCTATAAGATTACAACGGAAAACGGTATCACGATTAATGCTACGGATAACCACCGTTTTTGGGTGAATGACCGTGAATGGGTTGCACTCGGCTATTTAATGAAAGGCTCGGTGTTGACGTTGGCGGATCACACACTAACGCGCATTACAAATATTCAGTATGTAGGCGTGTTTAAGGTGTACGATTTTAGCATGACCGAAGATCCGTCGTTCGTAGCAAACGGATTAATCGTGCATAACAGCTATGCGTCTTCGGAATCTGCGTATTCTACCTTCGTCGAAACGGTTAATTCTTACCGAAATCATTTGACGGCTAAGATTTTCTACAACAAGCTTTTCCCGTTGATTGCTGTTGTAAACGATTTGTATAAACAGGGTGTGCAAGCTCCTAAAGTAATGAATATCGGGCAATTCCTGTTTAATGCAAACAATCGTCAAGCGCTCAAGATGCCTAAGTTGCATTGGCATAAGCAATTGGAGGTGCGCGACGAACAATCGCAGTTCGATATGCTTGAAAAGCTGGCCGAGCATGATATTCCCGTGCCAATTTCAACGTGGGTTGCGGCGGCAGGTGTTGACGTTGAAGCGTTAATCCGCGACTTGGAAGAATCCGCCGAGTTGCAAAAACGCCTTGATCCGTTCAAGGAAGGTGCTATTAACAATGACTCTGACGGTACAGACTTGTTTGCTTCGGCCAAGGAAATGCCCGACGACCCTGATGATCAGGATTCGTGGGATCACGTCAAAATGAGTCAGGTATGGAATAAGTTGCATAAGCTACAAGGCCGAGTACCGTTGCTATCCCGTCGTTACAGCGAGGCTGACAATGCTGAATGGTCTGTAAGCTCAGACGGTACACGTCACTTGAAGGCGAATCAACAGGCCGCTAAGAAAGACCGCTTGTGGAAAATCGCAAAGATTGCCGCCAAGTATAACCGAGATAAAAACTACCGCGCTTCGATTATTCAAAAGAATAAGGAGCGCGGTATGCAATATCTCAAGGGTTTTTAATATGACAAAACTAGCTTTAATTTGCGAGGAGTTGACGCCGCAGGTTATGGCAAAAATGATGCAGGATGTCATTGCGGCTTTAACCGAGGCAAAGAAACGACGCGGTTCAATTGTGATATGCACAACAAACACCGCGATTAAAAAGAATTTAAAGCTATTGGACGTAACGTTTAGTAACGACAAGGGTGATATAGCCGTTGTGTACAAAACGGGCGAGACTTGGCCTGAATTTGATAGCGACGGTTATCACTACGTTATTCAACGTGATTTGTCGCATAAAGTAAAGCCGAACAACTTGCAGTTTGGAGTCGGACGCAATCCGCCGCTAATGAACGACGAACGATATAGCACTTCGAATCTATCTCGCTTGTGGAATCATCAAAACGGATTCTGTCCGCCTGATGCGGCAATGATTATGATGTGGGGGCCAGTCAAGGCTTAATCATGGGATCTTTAATTGCGAATGTAGGCTCTGTTGCTTCAATCGGGCGTGCGGCTTTAACGGGCATTACGCCTGCACTAGACCGAATAATTGCACGCTCCGACCCCGCATTAACGTTTAATTTTCGTGTCGAATTGCCAAACCTTGACGGGGCAACGGCTAACAATAATCTTTTGAACGATATTATGAACGGCCAAGTTTCAAAGGATTCATTGTTAAACGGTGCTATTGCGGGTGCACAGACTCTCGGCAATCAGGTTTTACGCGGTTCGATGGTGATGTCCGCAATCAATGAAGGCACGGAGTTTCTGAATCGCTGGTCGGAAGACTTTTCGGCATTTCGAAAAGAGCTAGGCGACGAATATATTGAGTCAATAAGTTTGCCGTTCCGCGCTTACGAATCGCGTCAGGTTTTACGCGGCGGTACGCAAGCGGCTTTTCCGTCCGCATTAACGTCACTTGATAATATGCAAATCACGTGTTACGGCGGTACGGACAATGAAGCCTTGTTCTATTTTAACTGTTGGCAACACCTCGTTTCGTATGTTTCGCCAACCGACGGGCGATCCCGTTTGTACAATTCACCCGCTGTTTACAAAAAGAATATTACTGTAACGCTAACGGATAATAACGCAATCTCGTTAGTGAATTTTGTGTATTCGGGGTGTTGGCCAGTTTCAATTAATACGATTGAATTAGGTAGTTCCGATGGCTACGTGCAATACATTATTGATATAGCCGTCGATGACATGCAAATTCAAGCGGCTGAAATCGGCTCAATTCCGTTTTTGTCTTAAGGAGATTTTATGCCTAACGTTGCAAACTTTGCGCAATCGTCTCAGACGTGGGCTGTACCTAACGCTGTACAGAATCCGATTCAACAAGCGATTCAGCGCACAATCGACGCCGAGTATATCTCGGTTGCTTTGCCGTCGAATTACGTCTTTTACGATTTTAAGGATCTGAAGGCTCAGACGTTCAAGCGTAAGCACTTGCGTAAGCTTTTGCAGGCTCAGGAAAACCGCGACCCGCGTGCAATGGCTGAAGTGTTGAACTCGGTTATTACGTGTGAAAAGGGCTACACCGATTTGATTTATCGGCTTACCCCTGATGACTACACGTATTTGTTGTGGTGGGAACGCGTGCATTCTTTGCCCGCTATGCCATACGTACAAGTGTGTATGTGTCAAAACGAGGATCATATTCGCCGTGTTGAATCGGGTGAATTGAAGCCTGAAACGTTGCGCAACAATCAGACAATCAGTAAAGCGAATCTCGATACAGTCGAATTGCCGAAGGACTACAAGCTTGACTTGTCGCAATTTATGCCGCAGTCAATCAAGGAAAAATATCCGCAGGCGAAGTTGCGCGTACCGCTCAATTACGATTGGATTGACATGCTTGAATACAGCCAGAGTCAAATCTCGGATACGGATAGCGAGGATGGCCTGCTGTGGTTTATGACAGGCACAGCGGCGTGTTTGCTTGATGTTGACTTAGGCGGCAAGCAATTGTCGTACAAGGAAAAATTCGAGCTAGTTGATAATTTGCCGTTAGGTGAGGCTGACCTACTAGACAAGGCGACACAGAATTTGCCGAAGTACGGTGTGCAACAGTTGATTAACGTTAAGTGTACGGAGTGCGGTGCGGTGAGCCAAGTGAGAATGGTGCTCAACGCACATTCGTTTCTACCCAGCGATGACGTTTCAGGAGGTGCTTGATCGAGAAGCCGTCCTCGCTCAACAGTACCATATTTATCTAGGGCCGGAAGACGAATTGTTTGATTTTTTCCATTTAAGCACAATGGCAAATAAGCAGGTGCAGGAAAAAATCGACGCGGCCAAAAATAACAAAGTTTGGGTGTTGTAATAAATGGCAGGGCTAGAGAATAGAGCGCGTACCGCTAAGGCCAAATGGGATAATATTGTAAAGAAAACTCAGGAAATTTCAATCAAGGCTGGAACGGGCGTATTGTCTCCCTCTGATATTAAATCATTGGGAAACGCGATTCGTATGCAATCGAATCTTGCATCTACCCTGTTTAATAAAGCCGTTGAACGCTCAAACCAAAAGGCCGAGGCGTTACGCCCTGAAATCATTGAACAAGTCAAAAAAGCCAACGTAGTGGCAACCGACGAAGCAATAACCCGTGTGACTGAAAAGGTTGCAGGGTTATTGCTTCAAAAAGAATTGCCCGCTTTGTTGGAAAGAATGCAAAAGGCGGCAGGTGAGCGCATTGAATCCCCGCTTTTGCAGAGTGTAGCTCACGATGTCAAGCAAATTAAAAAGGATACAAATCCGAAAGAGCAACGCAAGGTGCTTGACAAAGTGGCGGACGTGGCAACACGTAGCGTCGAAAAAAAGTTAAAGCAAACTACGCCGACGAAACCCGTTGCACCGTCTAAGCCTACCTCCGTTCAATACCAACCGAATTTACCGAAAAATCTAGCGAGCAATCCGTTGTTGGCTAATGCTATGTTTGACGTAAAGCGCATTGCGCAATACTCGAACGCCTTAGCATCAGATAAAACGGCAAAATTAGTTGAACGCAAGGTAAAAGAAAGTCAGATTGCCTCAACGGTAACCAAGCGTGCGAATGCTAGTCTGTGGGATAAATTTGTTTCGTGGCGTACTGATATTTATAACAAAGACGTGTCAACGTATAACACGTTGCACGCGAAAGACAAAGATTTTAAGGCGAAAGAATACCGTCAAAAATGGTATAAGAGTGATGATGCACCGTCGCTGAAAGCGCACTTGACGAATAAATTAGTCGATGCTGTTTCGGATAAAACGCAGTCCGCATTGCTCAATACGGCATTGCGCTTTGCTAAGGCACGACAGTCTTTGACGTTAGCCTCGTACAAGCTACGCTTTGAAACGTGGAATACATTAAAGAAAGGCGCATCAAAAGTTTGGAATAAAACCAAACAGATCGCTTCAAGCGTCAAGGATTTGTTGCTTGATCCTGCAACGTTGCTCACGCTAATTACGGGTGGCACAGCATTGATAAACGTTGTATCGGGGCTAACGGGTAGTCTCGATTGGAAATCCATGCTGTGGGATGCGTTCAAGGCAATTATTCCCTCGCCCGTTGTTGACTTTTTCTCAGGCATTGCTGATAAATTCAAGGAAATTTTCGGCGATGACGGTAAAAAGGAAAAAGAAGAAAAAGTCACAAAAGAAAACCTTAACGCGTACATTGCCTCACAGGAAACACCGATTGAGCAAATGGGCGATACCTACGGTGTTGAGGATTTAGCGGCTAAGGGTGAAGCGCTCATTGCGAAAAGAAAGGCTGAAGAAGCGGCGGCTGAAAAGCGCTATAATGATAGGTTGGCCTCCGCTAAGGCTGATGCCGCATTAGCCGAAAAAATGCGTAAGGAAAATGGCGGTGTTGTTTCCCTGCACGGTAAAGAGGGCGCGGCCTTAGCTGATCCGTACTTGCTATCTGAAACACCTGAATGGAATAAAAAACGGTGGGCTGATGCGCAGGCAAGAGCTGAAGCGGGCTATCAACAGAATTTTGTCGGTGCGAAAAAGGCGTATTTAGACAAAGGCTATGTTGCATTAAATACGCCGTTGAAGAAACAGCTTGCCGATGGCTTCCAAACGGATGCGAACGGCGTCAACACTAATATTATTCCGAAAGGCTCGATTAAAGCCGACGATTTGCGCGGTACGCAGACTTGGAAAAATACGGGTTTAGACAAGCTTGAATCGGTAAAGAAAAATCTGAGTAGCGCCGCAAACAAAGCAAAAGCTGATAGCGCCGCTGTTAAACCGAAGTCTAAGCCAATAAAAGCGGGCAGGCTTGGTGCTGAAGGGCTGAAGCGTGCGATGCACGGTGACGAAAATACATTCCGTGCAAAGGATATTGATAATTGGAAACGCGCCGTTTTGCTGAATTACCGCTCGGACGTTTCAGGGCCAGACAAAGCCGTTAACGCATTGTATCAACAGGCTATCGCCGACCGTAAGGCACGGTGGGAGGCATGGAAAAAGCAAGGCGGTAAGGGTATTTTCAAAAAGCCTGGGGATGACTTTTTTGCTACGAATTTGCTAGGCCGTGGCACAGCACCAGTTGACGAATATATGCAACAGCATAATATCAAGATGACTACTAAGGGCGCATTTAAAGAAAAGCCCGAAGTGAGCGGTGCTGTAGCAAAGGCGAAAGCGGACACAAGTAAAAACGGTGCAAAGACGCTCGGCCAAGCAATTTCCAAACCCGCATCAGGGGCAATAGCTCGCCCTGTTACCGCTAGTTCGTCCAAGCTGGCCAAACAAGGTAAAGGCGGTGTCGGTGATATGCTGAATCTGAATAATACGAGCGCAAACGGTGCACGCGGCGACGCCTCGTTAGCCTTGCTGAATGCTAAGACGCTATGATTAAGCTTGCACAAAAAGCTTTGTTTGATTTTAAGGCATTGCAGGAAAGCTCGGTCGAAGTTAGCTCTAGTAGTGTAACACAGATCGAGCGATTAAGCAAGCATTTAAATCAGCTCAAAGCACAATTCTTAGCCGATATTGTTACCGAGGATATTAGTCCGCATACGCTTAGTGCCATTGACGAATTTAAAAAAGTCAGGCAAAAGGTTGCGGACTTAACGGCTGGCTTTATCGACACGTTCGAGCGTACAACGGACGATACGCTCCTCGATCAGTCCGACGAGGAATCGCAAGGGGCGTTATCTATTGTTGACCGCACGATTTCCGCCTATGGACTAGCTCAGGAAGCATCAAAGAAAGAAGAGGGCGGAATCGGTGTTAAGGGTTTTGTTATTAAGGCTATCCGTGGCATTGCAGGCATAGCGGCCACTGCATTTAGGGTTTTAGTCTCAGGCGTGAAAGTGATAGCGAAAATTCTATCACGCGTTTTGCTTTCGCCGTGGGGACTAGCTTTGATTGCGGGTGCCGCTATTGTCACAGGTGCGGTATGGCTTTATAAAAAATTCACAGGCGATAAAGCTAGTGAATCCGTTGAATCTGAAAGCGGAAGTAGCTGGTTTAGCTCGGGGCATATTACACCGAGTGAATCCGAGCGTAGCAATTACAGACCGTATTCTCAGGTAACGCCGAGCCGTCCTGTTTCTACGGGGCAACAAAATGCGACGATAACTCCTGTTACAACGTATCGGCCTAGTTCAACTTACACACCGACTGCACATCCGCAGGTGCGTTATCGTGAGCCTACGTCAAGCCGTTATATCGGTTCAATTGATGATGCGGAATATCAGAGTGTAAGCCGTGTTGCTTCAACAATGCCGTCGTTCGGGTTAGGCAATCCGAGTGAATTAAGTGTACGCCGAGATATTCAACAAAATATCAGCCGTGGTACAGGACAAGCTTATGCTAGAAAATTAGCAAATCGTAGCATCATGGATGCGGTTATCGAGGGCGCAAATCGTGTCGGCGTTGATCCGCAAATGATGCTTCAGATTGTACGTGCAGAATCCGCTTACGGTACGATGACTGTAAGCGGAACGTCACAGGCTCAGGGTATTTTTCAAATTATCCCGTCAACGTGGCAATCACACTATAGGCAGTTTGATAAAAAATACGGTATTCCACGCAACACGCCGAATGATCCGTTAAGCGCTTCAATTTTTAGTGCGGCTTATGCCAAGGATATATTAATTCCTAGGGTGAAAAAAGTCAAGCCCGATGCAACGGCGGCTGACCTGTATATGCTCTATGTGTTCGGGCCTGGCGGCGGTGTAGCCCTATTGAAGGATTACATGAAAAATCCAAATCAATATACGGTGTACACGCACTCAAGGCGCTCTTACGGCCCGTCGCAAATCCGAGCTAATCCGTCTTACTTTTACAACAAAGACGGATCGGCTAAAACTGTTGCAGAAACGTACAGACTAGCACAGGAACGCGTGACAATGAGTGTTGAAGAGGAAGAGGTTATGGCCGAAATGTACGGCTCACAAATTCTCGCTCAAACGGATCAAACCGAGTTAGTTACATACGCAGGGCGTGTTTATCAGGTGTAAAAATGGATGCGAATAAAATCCCCGAAGAGTACAGATTTACATTGCTTCAACAAGTAGGCAACACAACAACGTTAAATAACGTGTTTACTGCGTGGCTACCTGAATCTTTCAGTTATTCACAAACGGCCAACTACGAGGCACCGTTTTTATCAACGGTACAGGGGCTAGTCGGACACGCCGTGCGTATGTTCGGCTACAACATTGTGTCGCCTGTAATGACCGCTCAATTATGGATGGGTTCGGAAACGCCCGAGTTCAATATTGAGGTGTCGCTAGAAACGGATACAGATCCTATTTTGGATATTAAAACGCCGTTTCTTAATTTGCTACGCTTGGTTACACCATCCCTAGACAATAATATGCTTTCGTCACCAGGGCCGAGCCTAGACGTGCGGGATATGATTAGCGCTTATTTTAGTGCATCAACAAGCGAGGGCGAAACAGCAAGCAATGTTAAACAAGGCTTGAGTGATACAATGAATAAGCTGGCGTCTGATGCAGGTACGACAATTCAGGATAAAACAAAAGCCTATATGAATACGCCCGTTGGTCAATCCACGCAAATGAAGGATACGTCTAAACAGGCAAACGATTACTCCCCATTACAGCGTCAGTATTGGACAAATACAGGTTCAGACGGTACAACAAAAATCTCGAATCAAATCAGCATCAAAATCGGACGCTACATTTATTTCCCGTCAGTCGTAATTACGTCTGTTGAATCCGAGCTGATGCACATTATCAACGGTGCAACGGGCTTTCCCATGAGTGCGACTGTAAGTATCGGATTCAGGCCGTTGTTTAGTCCGACTGTTGAGGATTTTGAACAAATGTTCCCGTAAGGATTGACTATGATAAACAGCCGTTACAATTGGTCGAATTGCACGCCCTACGACTCAGCGGCAAAAGCGTACAACGTATTTTTGTCGAAGTACAAAAATCTGCGGTACGTAATGAACGAAGTCGATCAGTACGTTGTTTCGTCTGATGATATTGCGAATTTGCCTGGCATCAGCTTTAAGCTGTATGGCACAACGGACTTATGGCGAATCCTTATGGAATACAACGGTTTGTCTGATCCCTTGTCCGATATTTATATCGGACTAGTGTTGCGCGTACCCGATAAATCTGATATACTAACCCTTTTGTCACAGAACGACGAAACGGGTGAAACGGTGACAATCTAAAATGGGCTACAAGTTGCAGGAAAAGCTCGAACTTGTTGTTGAGTTTGAGCAATCAGGCCGTTACGTCGAATTTCCGTTTGAAGCTAACACCAACACGCTGACTGAATTGTCGATGTGTGAAAGTACAAAATTCATTGTACCAACGGTGTATTTGCAATTGCAGGATGGGTGCGGGTTTTTCAAAGAGTACCCGATGGTAGACGGCCAACGGGTGCGAGTGAGTTTAGCCGTTCAAGGGCAAGTTACGAAGTCACGTATTTTCCGCATCTACAGTCAGTCCGTTATGTTTGACGGCGTATCCGACACAGCAAAAATTGACGGTTATTTAGATTGCCCTGTTTACCGTTATACAAGTAGCTGTGCAGGCTACAATATGACTACGGCCTCTGCGATTCAGCAAATAGCGAGTCAATGCGGATTTAAATCCGACGTAGCGCAAACATCCGACAAGCAAATATGGATGCAGGGCAACCGCACCTACTCGGATTTTGTAACGTATCTGACACAGCACGGTTACGCTGGCGCTTATTCCTACATGGTATCGGGATTGACGCTTGATAGCGTTTTGAAATATCGTGACGTGAATAATATCAGCGATCCGCCGTTCAACATGATTGTACATAGCAGTCGAGAGGGCTACATTGCCTGCACGGATATAAACGTCAGCTCCAATTCAGGTTTGACTAACGGCTTCGGCGGTTATGCTTCAACGCTAGTCGATATGCGTGATAATGTTGAACGCAAGGATTTGACGGTGAAAAAGAATAACCGTTTGCTTTCAGTCAATACCGACTTGGTGAAGGCAATTAAGCGTTCAAATATCAATTATTCATTGTATCGTGCGGACTTGAGTCCGAACTATTGGGATGCGACGTATCAAAATGATCGTTACGCACGTCTGTACAACGTGACGGCCTCTTTGATGATAACTCTCCCGTCGAATGTTACTTTGCTATCTCCGATTAATCTTGCTATTTTCGATCAGACGGGCGAGAAAATCAATGCAAAGGATTCAGGCTCGTACATTGTCGATACGCGCACGATTTATATTCGCGGCGTTAATTACGCTGAACGAATTACAGCCACACGAATGGGGATTAACTGATGTCGTTTAACCCGCTGAATTCACAATTGCCTAAACAGCAAACAGGCATTTTATTTTTGGGCACAGTCGTAAACAACAATGATCCATTAGGATTGGATAGAGTGCAATGCTCCGTACCGCAATTGTACGATCCGCAATTGGGGGACGTGCCTTGGTGTATGCCGATTAAATCCTGTTGGACTGGTCAGGGCAATGGCTTCGGTTATTTCGGTGTACCGCCTATTGGTTCGACTGTTTTAATCGAGCTACAGGATAACGACGCGAATTTCCCTGTTTACCGTGGCTATTGGATGCAATCAGGAATCGGGATTCAGCCTGGCGTTTTTGTGCACCGTGACGCATCAGGTTCGCAATTGCAAATCGACACGAATACAAATACGACTACATATTCCCATGTGAACGGTACGACTGTTACAGTCAATCCACAGGGTGTATCGGTGCACGTTGAAGGCAACACGGCCATTGATATTACGGGCAACGCTACGGTGCAAACAGGCGGCAATGCAGACGTAACGGTTGGCGGCAACGCATCAGTTAAATCAAACGATATTTCCGTGCAGGGAAATAATATCAATTACACTTGTACAACGTTTGATGTTTCCGCTTCGACTGCGCAATTCCATTGCCCCGTGCATTGCGTTTCGATTAATACGACGTATGGCACAGGCGGTACGGGTGCAACAATTACAGGCGGTATTCGCAACACAGGCGGTACGATTGAATCTAACGGCATTGTTTTGGATACGCATACCCACACCGCTCAAGGCGAACATGCCGAAACCACAGGCCCGCATTAATGTATAAATTTCATAATAAGGAATAATTATTATGTACACTATTTTTGCTGATGCGACTCCTGAACGGGAGGCCGCCTTTAATGAATTAGTCGAAAGGATTCAGAAACTCTCCTATCCGTCTGCTATCAAGTATATGGATAGTATTGTCAAAGATCCGAAGTTGCGTTTTATTCTGTCGCTAGGGTTCGGCGGTGAATTAGCCGATACGGATTTAAAGTCAAAAGACTGTGATATTGCCGTACAGGAATTGATGCCGACTCAAAACGAAATCGACCTTGACAAATCTTTGCAATGGATTTTGAACGGCAAACAGGATTTGCGCAAGTTTTTTAAACCCTCTGTTACCGTTGTCGCTCCGATTGTCTCGTTTAAATCGACGTTTGTCATTGACGGGCACCACCGTTGGAGTCAAGCCTACATTTGCAATCCTAAGCTGAAAATTAAAGCGATTGACTTTACAGGCGCTTTGTCGCCTATGCAAATGCTTAAGGCTGTGCAGGCAACAATTGGTTCCAATTTAGGCAAAATTCCTGTTTCTACCGTTGATGGAAAATCCTTGTATAAGGTAAGCGAAGAGCAACTAGTACAATATGTTGACCGCTATTTGACAGATAAAGCCGCTGAACAATATATCGACTTGGTAGACGATGTGGAAAACCGAGATGACGTTATCTATTACTTGGTAACGAACGCAATGCAGTTGAAGGCGAATAACACGCCTATTCTCGGTGCGCCTAAGCGTAATATTATGCCTCAATGCGACGAAGACCCTGACGTGTTCGATGATTTGAACGAGGGCGTGACAGAGCTGTAATTTTCTAGGTGCGTAGTGAATGAGCAACCGATAGAACTATACGACCTAAGCACCTACTCCGTAATTGTGTTGCTGTCCTCGTTAGCAGGATTAGTTCGCTTTCTTAATGTGTGCGTCAAAAACCGCAGGTTCGACTTCCTTGTGCTAATACGTGATTTAACAACAGGCGTATTTGCAGGCTTTATGGCCTTTTGGATTTGCGAATACTTTGGATTAGCCAAACCGTTAGTCAATGTATCTGTATGTATTGCTGGCTTCCTCGGCATACAGGCCATTGACGAAATCAAGTTGATAATGTTAAATATAATTCAGGCGTACACGAAAAAATGAGAAAGTTTACTTTAATGGCGACCCGTACAGTCGATTTGTTAAAGTCGATAATCGGGATTATTAGTATCGTCTATCTGATTGGAGCCGTTAGCCTCTTTCTCTTTTGGCTTACGTCCGCAGAATATTACTATCAAATCAGGCCGTTCGGTGCTGAAACGATACAGGTAGATAACGAGAATTCCGTTTATCACACAAATTTACTGGTAGTAGGCTCAGGCCGCGCTTTGTATAAGCAATGGATTGAAAATGAACATGGCGAGCAAGTCTATCAATACCCCGATTATAAAATACGAAACGGGTTTGAGACGCACGCCTACCAGGAAACACTATACATACCTAGACTACCGAAAGGCCGATACGCTATCAAAGCGCATCTATTTTATCGGCCTAATCCAATCAGTCACTCAGACGTGGTAGTCACAATAGGTACGTTTGTTATCGAATAAACCTTGATGCGGAATTGTGGTCTTGATCTCCTGCCACGGCGTTAGTCCGCATCAAGGTTTGAATTTTATTTAAGTGAAGTAAAATCGGACTGTTACAATGAATATTCAATTGACTAACAAGGGCGTCGCGCTGTTAAACAGTACAAAAAAGCCCTTGGAAATCACAAAGTATGTATTGGGTTCTAGCTACGGCTATACACCGTCCGAGACTGCAACAGGGATTACGGGTGATCAGGTATACGCAAATACACCCGTCGGCCCCGAGGTTATTAATGCTAACGTCTATAAGTATAGCATAGCTTTGGACTACACGGTAGGCTCATTCTATTTTGGTGAAATCGCCTACTACGTCGGTTCGGATTGCGTCGCTGTTGCAGTTAGCGAAGAGCTGATTGAAAAGAAGTCGCTGTCGAATTCCACAACAGGTACGTCTATGGTGTTGGATGCGTACCTGTCGATGGTCGCCGATAACTATTCTATGTGGATGGATTCTATCGGCTCCGACATCAAGTTTCAGGTGCCCGTAATTAGCAATATCGACTCGCTACCGTCTGTTGCGGAAAGCGATCCGAATTGCTACATTATTGCACCGATTTCAAGTCAAGCGAGTGCAACGTTGGCCTACACCAACGGTTCAACGGGGCTGTGGAATTTTGACACCTACACTTTCCAAAATCTGCGCACGCTGACTGTTACGAGCGCGACATCTACGCAAATCGTTTGCGATATTTCAACGCTTAGCGCTGACGAAAAGAATGACTTGACGTCGCAATTCTTCGGTGATAAACTAGTTGAATTCTCAAGCGGCGCTTGCTATTCGATTTGCCGTTGCGTTTCGTCTGTGCGCACGCTTGGCACGCAGGCAACAATTTCCTTCAGAACACCGCTTGCAATCGTACCGAGCGCGGGTGATACGGTTATGTATTTCAGCCGTACACATGTTTCGTTTAATACGCTGATGCTCCCGGTTGCGACGAAAGACACGCTAGGCGGTATCATCGTCGGTGCAGGCATGGACGTTACGCCTGAAGGTGTTGTGTCCGTCAATTTCCCCGTTGAATCCGTTAACGGTTACACGGGTGTAGTTGAACTGACAATCAATGATATTAAGGATGCGTCAGCCGTTGCAATTTCGGGCGAATGGTCGGATATTTTGAATAAGCCCGCAACGTTTACGCCGCCTGTTGCTACGACTACACGTCTAGGCGGTATTAAGGTTGGCGAATACCTGCACGCTGAAGCTGACGGTACGCTCACGTTTGACAAGCGTCCCGTTGAATCCGTTAATGGTATCACACCTGATGCTGAAACGGGCAACATTGAAATCAGTACGGAAACGCTAGGCGTTTCAGGCTTGATTAATCCGAAGCAAATTCCGACACAGACAAGCATTAACGGTTATCGCACAAGCGGGCTGTATTACGGTGTAGTTGCTACCTCAATCGGTTTGCCTAGCGCAATGGTCGAGGAAGAGAACGGCGATCCGTTTACGCTTGAAGTTGTGAATAACACAACGTTCGTAATGCAACGTGTCACGTCAAACGATAGCATTTACTATCGTGTGTACGACGTGCAAAGTCAGAGTTGGACATCTTGGCTTAACGTTTTGACTAACGCCAATCTGCCGATTGCCTCCTCTACCGTTTTGGGTATTATGTCCGTCGGTGCGGGCTTGTCCGTGTCAAACGGCAAGGTATCTGCAAACGTCACGTCTGTTAACGGGCGTACAGGCGACGTTGTAATTACAGGCGACGATATTTCGGACATATTGACAGGTAACTTTAATAAGCCTGGCGGCATTGCAGGTCTAGCCGAAGAAGTTGCGGGTTCAACACCTGGTGCCGAAAATCAAGATTATTTTGAAGTCGCTGGCCGTATGGATGCCCGCAATTCCGCTTTCGGTATGCTTTATCTGTACGGTACGTGGGATGCTCAAAATGACACGATTTCCGATAACGAAGATCCGAACGTAAAGATTCGTCCAGGCGGAAAGATGGTGCTTGATATTGGTATCCGTCCGTATGGATCTGACAATGCTCCGTATGAAGCAAACTATCAGGAAGTCGAAGTAACGGGTTATCTGATTGAGGTAACAACCGCTTCCACAACACGCGAACTTGACGGTATCACAGGATTCTACGCAGGCGATATTCTGTTGGCCAGCGTAGATAAATGGGTGCGCATCTACTCACCGAAGCAAATGCTTGCTCCAAGCGGTGCAGGTTTTGTTTCCGTCGATGCAAACGGCAATACTCGCTCTGTTACGGTAAGCGGAAATAACGGTGTCAACGTGCAAAACGGCAACGGCCAAAATAGCACAATGACAATTTCATTAACAGATACGGGTGTAACCGCAGGCGAGTATGCAGGGTTAACCGTAGACGCACAAGGCCGTGTAACTAGCGCTGTTAAACGTATTCGTTGCGGTACATTCTAAATGGATATTGCAGATATTGCAGAAGAAAAACAACAGTTTATGCTACAGAAGCAATTAAGTCAAGTAGCAACTACTGTTGAAACAATTGCACGCACGGGGCATTGCTTGAACTGCGGTGAGCCGTGCGACGGCCTTTTTTGTTGCAAAGAATGCCGTGATGACTACGAGCACAGAGAAAAGTGCAGGGCAATTCGAGGCAATTAAATGGAATACGAGGATTGCGGAGTAGTAGTCGATTTAAACGTGAGGGCTGGGACGGCTAATGTACTATCACAGCGGCAGTATATGCGTGGTAGTTATTCAGGTTCCACCCTTTCCGTTGAAACAATTAACCTAGAAAAAGGGTACTCGCATAATATTTGCGGCGAAACAAGTATGCTTTCACTTATGACTGATTCGCCCGTGAAGCTTACATATATGCGAGACAATCTAATTATAACGCAAACGGTTAAATCCATGCTTGTAATGGATACGCCGATTACGGATATTATTATTTTGGCTGAAGAAGGGCCAGCACACCTTTCCGTAACCCGTTTGCAATGAGCAAGCTATTCTACCTCGCTTTGAGCGTAGGATACGGGTTTGCGGGTTATTGGCTTTTGCTACTTTTTGTGTATGTGCTAACACATATTAGTAACTGCTTTAATAAGGACTTATAAGTAAATGGCTGATATTAAGCTTGAAGCTGTTGAGTTTTACTATTCCTATACGCCTGGCAATAAGCCCGCGTTGGAAAACTTGAGCCGTGGCGAAATCGCGTTCAACATTGCCGACCGCAAGATGTTTATGCGCGTCGGTGCAACCGAAACGCCCGATTCCGATACGCTCGGCGAATTTCAACTGACGCCGTATGCCGTCGGCCAACTTTCTGACGCGCTTATTCAGTCTGTCGCTAACAATCAGGTGCTGGCCTACAATGCAAGCGATTCCAAGTGGCACAACGTCTCGCTGACGACCGCTCATATTTCCGACTTTACGGAAGAAGTCACGAACGCCATTACCGAAGCTCTCGGCGATAGCGTTCAGGCTCATAGCGATCAGCTCGATAAATTGGCCGCTCTCGCTGATGCAGGCTTCATTTATCGTAGCGCCGCAGGCGATATTCTCGGCCTCGCAATGAGCGCCGCTGATTCGTCTGTGACAGTCTCTATCGACGAGGGTGCTAAGACCGCTAAGGTGAGTCTGCCTGTTTCGGGTGTTACCGCAGGTGCCTACACCAAGGTTACGGTTAATGACCGTGGTATTGTAACCACGGGCGAAAATCCGACTACCCTTACAGGCTATGGCATTACCGATGCAATGCCGCTTGCAGGCGGTACCGCTACGGGCGTTATCAAGTACGCTCAAGGCGTGACTGAAGCCGCCTACGACGATCAGACGCTTGTCACGAAGAAGTACGCTGATAGCGTTGCTCTCGGCTACACCTTCCATACGTCTTGCGCTACAGGCTCTAACACAAACGTTGAGGGTTCCTATCAGGCGGGTTCGGGTGCTTACCCCGGCGTCGGTGCAACCTTTACGCTTACCGCTAACACGGGCAACACGACACAGATCAACGGCGTTACGCTGTTGCAGTCTATGCGTGTTATGCTCCTCAATCAGACGGATAAGAAGCAGAACGGTTGCTACGTTGTAACGACGGTTCCCGCAGGCGCTACAGGTCAAGTTGTACTGACTCGTGCTGATGACTTCGATGGCGAGCCGACAATTAACTATCAGGGTGCTACATTCCTGATCACGCACGGCGGCCTCCATGGTACGTCTTGGCGTCTGATGAATCAGGGCACAATCACTTTCGGTACAACCGAAATCGAATTCGTGCAGATTAGCGCTCCGAACGAATACACGGCTGGCGCTGGCATTGATATTACCGGTAACGCTATTTCCGTTAAGCAGGGTTCCACCGTTAAGGTTATCGGCAACAACCTCGAAGTTGCTTCGGGTACGGGCAACAAGGGCAAGGTGCTTGTCGCTAACGGTGACGGCACAGCCGCTACATGGCAAGCCTTCAGCCTTGACTCTGGCATCGAGGGTACGCTGAGCGTTTCCAATGGCGGTACGGGCGCTACCACTCTACCCGCTAATCAGCTCGTTGTCGGTAACGGTACCAACCCTGTCGGAGCCGTTGCTAACGCCGAGGGCGTGCTGATCGGTACGGCTTCCGCCGCTCCGACTTTCGGTCAGGTTGATCTTACCAAGCATGTAACGGGTGTGCTTCCTGTTGCCAACGGCGGTACGGGTGCATCTACGACTGAAGGTGCTTTCGCCGCAATTGCTCCTGCTGGTGCAAACAAGGGCGATATTATGTACTACGACGGCTCGAAGTGGGTTGCTCTTGCGAAGGGCGCTAACAACAGCATTCTCGGTGTTGACGAATCGGGCAATCTCGGTTTCGTTACCAAGATCACGGCTGGTACATTCTAATATAATTCGTTAGAGGAAGGCCGAATTACTTTATGTAGTTCGGCCTTTTATTTTATGCAGAATTTGTTGTATTCCATACGAGCAATTAAGCCTGTAAATCCTCCGTTTACGTTTGACAATTTACCTAGAGGCTTTGATCCTGGTGTTTGGACTAACGAAAAGCAGTCTACGCAGGAATTGTCTAAAATGCAAAGTCGCGGATTTTCTGTGTCTGCTATGGTATCAAATCGTGAGCACGCAGGCGACAACAAGTAAAAAATAAGGGCGGTTGGCATAAAGCTAACCGCCCTTTTTGTTTTAACTTAACCGTTGTTTCCTTAGTACGCAATAGCTACAATCTGTTGCCCTGTTATTTTGAGTAGTGCATATTCTATCAGAATCGGATCTGTTTCGTCAAATTCTGTATAGACTTGCACAGTCCTGTATGCAAGATTTTTCTTCAAACCAACGGGGTAAACGGCATCAATGCTCCCGCATTGTACTTAGATACTTGTTTACTTTCTTACATCCTGAAAGCATTACTACCGCTTTTTGCGTATTTCATAATTGTAGAGGAATCGGGCATACCGATCGTGCCGTAGCTGATGCAATCCGTGATAACTTCAGCCATCACTTCTGACATTGGGGATTCTACGGCAAGCGTCTTTGAATGAAACAACCTGCACGTCACGGTTAATTACCGAATCCAAGTCATCGTTTTTCAAGGCGAACACACAGCGGTAACGGTACCCACGACCTAGCCCCTGTACTGTCTGAATCTTGGCTAGGTATTGCTCATAAGTGACGGGAATAACGTACTTTTCTTTGTCGCTCAGTCCAAGATACAATTGCCAATCACGGTACGTCAATACGCGTATGATTGCCTTCGTTACCTTGTTGCCACCGATGCTTTTAATCTTATCGGTAACGAACATTTTGTTGATATACCGAAGTATGACCGTGTTGAACACCAACAGCCCGAAGTTCGGTGGCAAATCGGGATCGTATTTGCTTTTCCAAATCGTGGCTGTGTGCAAGCCGCAACCCTGTTTGAACAAGCCGTTACGCTGGCTAGTCACACCTAGATGACAATAAAACGTAATCGGACGGTACGGGTAAATCGTCGCCTGATTCGATTCAAACGATGCAAAATAATAGTGCATCCCCTCGGACTGCATCCGCTTGTACATATAGATGTCGATGCCCTTGACTGTGGCGATGCGTGACGGCTTGTTTTTCAAAAAGCCGCGTACAAAACTTTTGCTTGTTATCTCAGCGTCAAACGTGAGATAGTTAATAGACGGATCTATCTGACTGCCGCGAATGTACATAACTCCTCCTTTTGTGTCATTGTACCACAAAAATAATTTGCATTTTTAATTTTTCATGCTATAATGAATAAAACAAAAGGAGTACAACAAATGCGATTCCACAAATATTTTTACGACGTGCATGTTGAAAACACTGACAACGGTAAGAGCGAACACTACAACATGCACACCACCTACAAGGAAGCCTTGAGGGAAGCAAAACAGTATGCCAAGTGCATCAACGGTAAGGTGTTTATCATCCTCCGTCGCGGTTTCATGCCTTACGAAGAATTCCGCGAATTCGCCGATTTTTGGTACGAAAAGCACGAACACACGTTTAAGGCATACAAACTTGCAATTCGCTAAAATCTACGATATAATTAAGGCATAAACAAAAGGAGTACACAAGATGTCTTACAAGGAACAAATCAAGGCCGCTTTCATTCAGTACCTCAATTCGCGCGAGGACGCCGTTGAGCTTATGGACAGCGGGCTGTACGACTTGGACAAGCTCGATGCAGTCGCCAAGGAGCACAACGTGAATCGCAACGATCTGTACTTCACCATGAGCGCCGCGATTTTCCGTAATGCATACCCCGACGTTGATGATGCCGTCGAATTCCAAGCCAAGCGCAAGGGTTGGAATTAAAACAAAGCCCCTTCGGGGGCTTTTTTATTGACGTAGTATTTGTGATAAATCACGCCTTTTCGCAACGGCCTATCCCACGCCTGATTTAGCTGGTTCAAGCAATCGTACTTGCCAAGCAAAACCAAAACGTAAGTCAAAGGCTTGCGCGGTACGTAGTTTTTGTAGCGTATATAAATCGTGTAGTCGGTTATCTCGATAGCCCACGTTTGAGCCTCGATTGATAGCCAATTACGCATACGCCTGATTTTGCACTGCCCGTGCCATTTATATAACGGCTCAAGCGGCAAGTCCAAAATCGACAATACAGAATCGAACAGGACTACACCGTCCCGCTCTTCAGTCAAATTAACGAATCGTTCAAGCATAGCGCCCGTTCAATGATGCGAAAATTGCGACTAGCGCTAAGTCCGCCTGAAATGTACGTGTAGCCACAGCTCATTATTCCGCGTCTACCCCTTTCAGCCTCCGCCAAATCAAACTGCGATTGCAGGTTCGACAAATCGGAAATATTCGAATCTAGGTAGGCTTGTTCGATCGACGGAATGGAGAAGGCCACTCGCCAATTATTTACGGTTTTGTAGAATTCAACGGGCTTGTCTTTGAAATATTCTTTGACCGTATCCGCAAACCAATCCAACTTGTTTTTACGACTCAGCACTACGTCGCACCGTGCAAAGAAAGGCTGAATCCAATTGTACCAAAAATGGCCAGGCAAACGTAAATCCTTGCGACTGAAGCAGTATCCCATATTGACTGGCAACACCAAAGAATGCGCAGTCCCTATCACGTAATCAAATAGGGAATAGTCACGTGGCGTCAGCATGACTTCCTGCGACGCATCAAAGCACAACAGGAATTCGCACTTTATCTTTTTCAATGCAACAAAGAATTCATTAGATACAGAAAAGCGCCCGTTGTAGCTTGTGCCAGACATATACACAAACGCTTTTTTGAACTTGTTACAGCGGATAATGCGTTGCACTAGCCGTAATGATAATTCGAATTGGCCTTGATCCAAATCACGTATCGGCAAGCATACATGATGTTTGACTTTCATGCATTCTTCATTCACCGATTCGTGCTCTAAATCCGTTGTAATGACTAACGTCGAATCGTCAACGTACTGTTGAAACAGCGAGTGGATTAACTGCGACGCCGTGTAATTCATGGATACGACGTGCGTTGACATCAGCTCAGGTGCGGTTCGAGCCAAAAACCAATCATTATAGCGCTTGCTAAATGCACAGTCAACAGGTGCAAAACTAATCGGCCTTATTAGCAATTGCTCTTCCGCCGTCAACGGTTGCATTGCATCCCAGCTATCTAAAATACTGCGCATTTATTCAACTCAGGGTAGGTTTCCTTGTACCAATCCAAGTGCTCACGCTTGACTTTTATTGACAATTCAGGCGTGCACTCAAACGCTTGGTACCCGAATTTGCATCTATCGTTCAATTCCAAGTAGCGCAAATTGATGCACCATTTGAAAGCGTTGCAACCTATGTATTGACAATTGCCTAAATACACACGGCGCAATTCTGTACAGCCGCAAAAGCACGCATCCTGCAACTCCAAGCATTCAGGCAAATGCACCTCCTGCAAATTGCGGCAATTGAAAAAGGCGGTTGCACCAACGTATTTCACTTTCGGCAAATTCAAATAGGAAAGAGTCTGCACGTTGTAAAATGCAGATTTTTCGATGCGCTCGCAATTATCCGCAGTAATTCTTACAACATTTGTGTAGGCGTAGGCTTCAGTCGGTATCACAGAATGAATCGTGTTGCAATGCGTTACCGTTTGACTGTACTGATGCTGGTAGGCTTTCATTGAAACTTAGGAAATAGTTCGTCGTATTTGTCCAAAAGGAAACGCTGATAGCAATACTGCGTGG
>UMEW01008554.1_pt1 | contig 35726 bp, 58 predicted proteins | sample 1964851 | NCBI WGS metagenome assembly UMEW01 (sample SAMEA4836030, study PRJEB28245) | human gut metagenome | biome: gut microbiome; material: fecal sample | place: Denmark | collected 2008 | reverse complement strand
CACTCTGCTGCTATGGCATCAGAGATCCTTCCAGGCAGAACAGTTCTCGAGGCTCTTAACACAGACCTCGTTTGCGACGCTATCAACACAGCTATGAGAGAGCTTTTCCTCCAGATCGTTTACGGTCGTTCACAGAGTGCGTTCTCTGAGGGCGGTCTTGTAGTAGGCGCTGGTCTTGAGGACCTTGGTAAGGGACTTCGTTCACAGGTAGGTACTATGTATGGTACACTTGCAAAGGGTCCTAGATACCTTGAAATGACAGACGGCTATGTTACAGGTCTTGCACTTAACGAAGATGACGAGATCATCGGCTACAAGTTTGTAAACTTCGGCAAGATGATGGACTTCATCAAGGCTGGCGACGATGCTAACACTGCTTTTGAGAAAGCACAGGGTCAGTACGGTAGAGTAGCTGACGCTGTTAAGATCGTTGACCCAAGAAAAGAATAAGGAGGATTTGTTACAATGGCTTTATTTGAATCATATGAGAGAAGAGAAAAGCAGATCCTTGCTGTTATCAATCAGTACGGTATCAACACTATCGAAGAGTGTGCTGACGTATGCAAGGCTAAGGGTCTTGACATTTATAAGCTCGTTGAGGGCATTCAGCCTATCTGCTTTGAGAACGCTAAGTGGGCTTACACAGTAGGCTGCGCTATCGCTATCAAGAAGGGCTGCACAAGAGCTGCTGACGCTGCTGCTGCTATCGGCGAGGGACTTCAGGCTTTCTGTATCCCTGGCTCTGTAGCTGACCAGAGAAAGGTTGGTCTTGGTCACGGTAACCTCGGCAAGATGCTTCTTGAAGAGGATACAGAGTGCTTCGCATTCCTCGCAGGTCACGAGTCATTCGCTGCCGCTGAGGGTGCTATCGGTATCGCTGAGAAGGCTAACAAGGTTAGAACAAAGCCTCTGAGAGTTATTCTTAACGGTCTTGGCAAGGACGCTGCACAGATCATCGCTAGAATCAACGGCTTCACATATGTTGAAACAGAAATGGATTACTACACAGGCGAAGTTAAGGAAGTATTCCGCAAGGCATACTCTGATGGTCTGAGAGCTAAGGTAAACTGCTACGGTGCTAACGATGTTACCGAGGGCGTTGCTATCATGTGGAAAGAGAACGTAGACGTTTCTATCACAGGTAACTCAACAAACCCAACAAGATTCCAGCACCCAGTTGCAGGTACATACAAGAAGGAAAGACTTGAGAAGGGCAAGAAGTACTTCTCAGTAGCTTCAGGCGGAGGAACAGGTAGAACTCTGCACCCAGATAACATGGCTGCTGGTCCTGCTTCTTACGGTATGACAGATACAATGGGAAGAATGCACAGCGACGCTCAGTTTGCTGGTTCTTCTTCAGTTCCTGCACACGTTGAGATGATGGGTCTTATCGGCATGGGCAACAACCCAATGGTTGGTGCTACAGTTGCTTGCGCAGTTGCAGTTGAAGAGGCTATGAAGTAAGGTTTTAAGCCACTTTGCGGGTTTTGCAAGAAATTGTAAATTTACTTTTTATGTAAAAAAATTGTCCACTGTCCACGGATTGTCCACGCTTTTTTAAAATGTGGACAGTTTCGTGGACAAGTTGTATATTTCGTGGACAACGTTAAAGACTAAAAAATTATTAAGTAAAAAGAAGGCGTTAGATAAATTAATCTAACGCCTTAATTTTTTATTAATAATCAGGCTTCGTGGGCAAAAATATCATTAAGAACATCGTCACCCTCTTCTTTCATTTCATTTGTAAGATGTTGGTATATTCCTAATGTGATTTGAATATTTTTATGCCCCAACCTTTCTTGGACATATTTAGGCTTAGCCCCTGCTGATAACAACATTGAGCAATGCGTATGCCTTAAAGAGTGAAAGGTAAAATTAATACCTAACTTCTTGTGTATAATCATCGAGGTATGTTGCATTGTTCTTGGTTGTATATAACTGCCATCGTTTCTTATACAGACAGGATGTATTTTTTTACCTCTATGTTCGTTGTTCAATATTCCGTCTTTATCTTCAAACCAATAAATAAATTTGTCTTTTAAAAAACGACGATACTCTTCTTGTCTTTGCTTTTCACGTTGCAAAAGCTCAGTTAATCCGTCGTCTATAGTTATTGTCCTAAAGGAATCATATTTTGGATTTGAGAAATACCAACACCGTTTTCCGCTATCGTCCCATTGTATTTGACGGTTTATTGAAATTGTTTTGTTAATCAGATCCACATCGTTCCAACATAATCCATAAGCCTCGCCTAATCGAAGCCCGCATTTGTAGCCCAACATCATTGGTATATGAGTAGAAGAGGTCTCTGGGAAACGCTCAAAAATTCGTAACATGTCTTCTTCCGAGATTAGATAATGCGGCTGAGTCTTAGAATTGACCGTTGCCAAACGTTTGCTTGGCAATTGAACATATGCCATGGGATTTGAAGAAATATAATTTAGTGGTTCTACGGCATAACTTAAACTGCTTGAAAGGATCGATTTAATAACCGACAAAGTATTTCTGCTCATCTTTGAATCATAAAGTTTGTTTATAAATTTTTGTAATAAAGGAGGAGTTAGCGAACTTATTTTATATTTCCCCAATTCAGGCAATATATATAATCTTAGCTTTTTCTGGTAATTGGCTTTTGTTTGTTTATTAAGTTTTGCTTCACAAATCACATCAAACCAAGTTTTAAGGTAATCGTTAAAACTTGTTTCTGATTGAACAAATACATTGCCAGTTCTATTATACTCGTTCATGGCTTGCGTACCTGCTTTTTGCGCCGCCCTACGATTAGTAAATCCAGATTTTGTGTACTGTTTTCTTTTGCCGTCAATCGCCGCACCTTCAAAACGATACTCCCATTTGCTACCACGCTTACGCACATTTAATCTTGCCATAATTCTCCTCCTTAGTTAATACGAAAAAAGCACACACATTCGTGCGTGTTCTACGTTACGATGATTTTGTATCTATATATCTAAGCAATTCCGACTCAAGTATTTTTAATGAACCTATCTTTACAGCTTTAATTTTACCCTCGCCTATTTCTCGATATATGTAATTCGTGTTTACTCTAAGAATTTGAGCAGCTTCTTTTATTGTGTAGATCTGTTCCATTTGTTGTACCTCCACAAAAGCTTTAACACTATCTTCCGGTACTTCCAAAGCCACCATTTCTTATGCCGTCGGCTTTATCATCAACAGTAATACCATACTTAATAAAAATACCTTGACACAATTTATCGCCAGCCTTTAGCTCTAAATCCTTGTCCACTGAGAACTTTGCCATAATATGTCCTTCATTTTCCGAGTGTGAATAATCGCTATCTACTACGCCGAAGGTATTTGATAGCCTCATTCCGTATTTGAAGCCCAAACCCGATTTTGGGACAATTGCCAAAAACCAATCTTCGTCTATTTTACAACGTATGCCCAATGGAACAAGAACGGTTTCACCCGCCTTGACATTGATTGCTACAGGTGTATGTATATCATAGCCCGCTGAGCCAGACGTTGCTCTTGTTGGTATTATAATATTATCATACGAAAAATCTGTATATCCGCTCTTTACCATGTCATATTCAAAACGCTCTTTTGTTACTTTTTCAAATTCTGCAACATAAATCATTAAGATACCTCACTTTACTTTTTTGTTTCTATATGTTATAATTAAGATGTGATTAGTCGCTATCATTCGTTGAACATAATATTGAACAAATTATGATTTGTGGCGGCTAATAATCTATTAGGGTTTGCTAAAATGCAAACCCTTTTTTATTAATCACACCAAAGAATAACTTTGTTTTGCTTTAGGCTTTCCTGTACATCAATAACCCTTTGATTGCTTGACCCTCGCCATTTTAATGTTATGTCACGTTTGTCATCTTCGTATTGACCATCAACGACTACATCGATGCACTCCATAATAGGCAAGTCTTTAATTTCCTCCCACTTATAACCTGTGTAAATCCATTGAGTTTTTGTAGGATAGCAATCTTTTATTAGTGCAGATATTGTGCATACTATTTCACGATTATCAGGAAACAAAGGATCGCCGCCTGAAAATGTTATACCCGAAATATATGACTTGTCTAACTGGTTACATATTTCAAAGATAGTATCAAAATCAAATGGTATACCACTATCTCTATTCCATGTTTGAGGGTTTTGGCAGTTTTTACAATGATGATTACAGCCTGATACCCAAAGGACAGTTCTAAGCCCGTCACCATTTAACATATCATCCTTGGTTATATTATGATAGTTCATTACATACTCACCCTATCCTTTATCTCTGCAACCTTTGCGGCATTGTATCTACTTTTACCATGTATTCTAGTAAAGCCTAAATAGCCATTCATTCGATCAATCTGAGTTATATTTTCCGATCCACACTTCGGGCATTTATCCATTTCTAGTTGCTCATAACCGCAATCCTCACAATATGATAATGCTAAATTTATGCCCTCATAAAATCCGTAATCCATGGCACGTCTTACAAGTGTTTTTATAGCTTCCTTATTATACGATATAGGATAACGACAATACTGTATCTTTCCACCATTGAATAAATTCCAAAAACGCTTTTCAGTATCTTGTTTCTGAACTGGAGTAATATGTTCCCATACGCCACAATGGAATGAGTTGGAAACGTATGGTCTGTCTGATACGCCCTCTATGATACCATACTTCTTGCGGAATTGTTCAACTTGAAGCCCACACAGGCTCTCGGCAGGAGTACCGTAAATTGCGTATAGTATATGGTCTTGTTCTTTAAATTCATTTGCCTTGTCATTTATGTATTGCATTACTTCATAGGCGAAATCACTATCTTCTACAAGTGACTTACCATTATACAAATGCTGTAATTCGTTTAAAGCAGTGATACCAAAACTCATAGTCATAGCTGAAAGTATTGGTTTTATTTTATCATTAGGGTTGAGATTGCCACCAAGAAAACCACCTTGAGTAAATCCCATTGGATTCGTCGATGCCTTTTTCTCTCCTAAAAATTCATACGTTCTTTTGTGCAGGTTTCTTATAAGTTCGAGGTAATAATCAAGAACTTCATAAAAATCTTTATTCTCCTGCCTTGCCTTTGCTAATATCATCGGCAAATGTAATGATATTGCACCAAGATTAAATCTACCCTCAAAGACAGGGTAATCATTTTCGTCTTTTGGTTTCATGCCGCCTTTTACAAACCAAGGTGATAGTGACGCGCGGCATCCCATCAAACTAACAACTTTTCCATATTTCTTATACATTTCAGGAATGTAACCATCCCCTGTCAAGGATAAAAAATCTGGATACATCGCTTTACTGCTACAATCAATGGCAACATCAAAAAGCCATTCTAACTTTTTGCCTTTACCATGTAAATTTTCATCGTACAAAAACGTCAGCTTTGGAAATAGTACAGGTCTTTTAAAGCCCTCTTTTCCTTGTCCGCCCATTCGTGTTTTTAATGCCACCTCGCTTGCCATGCTTTCCCACTTGCTTGTGCCTATGCCAAAACTAATGGCTATGAATGGATAATCGCCTCTTGATGACCCCACGGAATTAAACGCCATTTCCCATGATTGAAAGCCCTGTTCAAAATCCCGATAGACTTTTTTGGTCGCATATTCATCGGCTTTATTCTTGTCGCCGTTATCACATATGCTTAAATATTCGTCAACATATTTCTGATAACTTTTTTTGGCATATGGGGCTAAAAGAGTATCAACTCTAGGTATTGTAAAACCCAATGCAGATGTATATTTCTATACTGGATACCGCACTGCAACATATCTTCACAACCGCTAATTGTGCCTACTGTTTCAATTATGTGCCAATCTCATAATCTACTCTACTCGATTACTTTCATAATAAAAGCTATAATATTATGATATTCTTTCGATGTCCTCTACACTCTCTAAATTCCATTTATATTAAATTCCATTGATAACCTTGAAGTAATAATTGCTTTTTATTGTTTGTATCTTGATAGAAGTCTTTACCTTTTAATCCAATATTTTTTCCCAATTCTTTTCTATCAAATGTTCCAACATAAATATTGTTTTTGTATAATTGATACATAAATCTTTTTGGCGATTTTTTATTTTTTAATGCTTTTCTCGTATTATTTTCTCTAGTTAATATTTGCAAATTTTCTATTGAATTATTTTGAGGATTTGCATCTATGTGATCGATCGTCAATTCCTGTGGGATATCCCCCATCAGTGTTTCATATACCAATCTATGTACTCGGTAATATTTCCTTATATGCCGATTATTTTTTATAAAAGAAAGGCATACTTCTAAATATCCATCTTTATCCACTTTATAACAATGTTCTCTTGGTTGAAATATATTTATTCGCCCTTGTCCACCTTTAACTTTAGTAGTTATTACTTTGCCACTTTTGGTAACATAGTATCCGTCATATTTAGTTTTATAAGCAATTTCATTTTCAAAAATTATTTCCTTCATAATTAAACCTCTTACTAATTTTCTTATGGAAATTAGATAGCACGGTATTACCATATCAATTATGACTTAGGTTTCACCGTTAGCAACTTTCGTCACACCCTTTAGCAAGGTTAAGTAGGTTTTATTACGGCAATATTACTTACCGTATTGTTGACTAGCTGCCGACATTGTTACATCACTTATAACATCGAAGGCAACGTCAAGTGTCTTAGGTTCGTTGTAATGAATATTACCCATTTCAAAGCCGCCAGACAAAACATTTGCCATATCGAAAATACAACAGTTTATGCCGTCAAGTCTGTCTTTCTTATCATGAATATAGATATAACCGTCTCTAGCCGCCTGTCTTTCTTCAACATTCAAGAAGAATTTATCATACAAGTTCTTGTTCAACTCACCATAAATCAAACTGCGCTGTGTGCTAGTCATAGTAGAATCGGTGTTGGCATTTGAAACGTCGCCAATATAACGAATGCCCTGAGACTTGGTATATACATCGTCCATCATATGAACAAAGTCTTTTTTGTAATTTCTATACTGCCTATAACATTCACCTGATTTCGGGTAAAGGTCAAGCAAGGTGCGCTCAACTATTGCATGTATCGCCTCAACCGAAATACAATCATTTTCTAGATCTTCTTCCATTATGTAATCCATAACAGCGGAGCAAATTTTTTCATAATCTTTATCTGAAAGATTTTCCAATGCCCTACTAGCCGACTTGCTACAGGCATTGATTATTTTTTGATAATCAAAATCTTCTAATGTTCCGTCCTTTTTTATTACTTTCATTTTATCACTCCTTCTTTATTTTCTACAAATATATTTCTATACCAATTTCAGTTTTCATAATAGTATTAATTGCCTTGTCAATATCGTTCCAATTCTTACAACGATATTTTTGATACAACGTATGAATATTACCATATGACTCAAAGCCATGTCTATTCCATGGATAATCAAATAAAATTTTATGGTAATAGCCATCAACTAAATTATCTACACAATCATCAATTAGAATATCAATGCCCCTACCGAGCATTTGCTTGTTCTTTATGACTATTAGGCTATCATACATATTTAAAAATGGAAGTTGTTCTTGTAACCAAGCCGACTTACTAGAAATATTCTGTGGGGCTGTAGCTGTTACTATGTAAATTTCACAACCTAAATCATGGTATTTCTTCAATGTAGCAACACAATTTTCAAGCACTTTTATGTTGTCCCATACCCTCTTATCCATGAAATAGTCACAGAATTTGTCTGGAGATACATTTTTAAAGAACTGTCTCATATTATAGGTGGTTATATCGGCAATAGACAAATTGTCATTATAGTCCTTATTATAAACATCAATAATACTCTCTGCTAGATTATTAATAACATTGTCACAATCCACACCAATTCGCCACGGTCTAGGTCTTATCAGATTTGCTTTCAATTCCATTGACATTTTCCTCTTTATCATTCTCGTCTAATTCGTCAAGCATTTCGGTTACTGTCCTATAGGCTACTAGAAAACCAAGCACAAGCCCGACTAAAGCTCCGCCTATAAAATTAGCCATTCTTGTTATGCTCCTTTATGTATTTTTCATATTCTTTCTTAATCTGGCTAAGTGTTAAATACTTATACGGAATTCCTCTTTCGCTACAATACGCAATTTCGGTCAGGCAACCTTTAGAATACATATAGCTATCGGAACATATCACCATGCGATCCGCCAGTTCTTCGAGAAGAAACAAAGTCATATTTAGCCCTTGCTCATAGCTCGTACAATCATACAAACTCCCGAACATAGCTATAGGGTTTAAATATAAATTTTCAGGATGCATAATCGTCAACAATCTTTGACACTCATTAACCTCGTCAAGATTATCTTTTTTACCGCCGTATGGATGAGAAAGATACACAACACCATTATAATTGCTCTTGTTAATTATTTTCATTGCCATTATCCTGCCTTTTAGTTATCGCCTGAATATAATTTTTCAGTTCGTCATATGCTGTCTCAATATTATCATTGTTAGTAATTACATAATCCACTACAAGATTGCAATTTTCAAATTCAATTTCATCTTGTTTAATACGCTCCATTGCACGATTTGTTGCCACGAGGCTATTCTGGTACATTTTAAAATAGCGATCAAACAGGCGGTCATACCGATTAATAGGCAGACAATCTATGTATACCGAGTAAATTTTTCTGTCGCCTTTATACTTTTCTTTAAGCTCATTTAAACCTGTCTGATCAACAACATAGAGGTCATGAGCTTCGTCGTCAATTTGCTGAGACGTAACACCATAATGATTGTTCAGATAATAATTATATGCCACAATGTCATTGAGGTTCTGAAACTCTTCATCGGTTACAAAAGTATGTCCCGCCTCACCATCATATCTTGGTGGGCGCGTTGTGTAAGAGGCAATCTGTTTCATGTTTAACTCAATTTCAAGTTTTTGCACAAGCGTTGATTTACCGCTTGCCGAAGCTCCGAGAATGCAAAATAACGGTTTATTCATTATTGCCCTCCTTGAAATATTGACTCAAACACATCTCTTTAAAATAAGGAAGTTTTTCAATCCACTTGCAAAACTCTCTCCATTCTGGTAATTTATGATTATGACGTTGTTCCCAAACGTTTTTCAAACAACGGTAATTTGTCGTCAGTCGTGCGGTAAGTTCAAAGCCACTAGGAACATTGTATAACAAACGAAGATAATCTTCTGTATCCTTTGTCTGGTTATATATATCTTTAAGCTTCTCAACTCTCTCGATAATTTTTTCATCGACATATTCGTTACACTGTCCGGCTATATCTAATTTGGAAATTCGGTGCATGGTAGATTGGCTTGAAACGAAAACCAAATATTTGTATCTTTCAGCCTCAATCCACATTTTATTGCTACAGGTCAAGTCAAAAGAAACGAGGACACCGCTCAAAAACTGATCGTGTCCTCCTTTGCTATTGCCAAGACTTTTTATTCTGGAAGTATACTCATTTGTACACTTTTCTGGCTCAACCGTCATAGGATATTTGCTTGCCTTGAAACTTTCTCCCAAATCGTGAATTTTAACATTTTCTACTCTCACTTGCTTTCCTCCACGATGAAAGGTGCGAAAAAGCGCGTAACTACGCCACTTTTTTCTGCATCAAATTCTAATTTTATCAACTCACCTAAATCGAGGGCAAAAATACCCATAAGGCTTGTTGCAGGCACTCTGTAACGCCCCTGCTTAAGATCGACCTCAAAATCTAGCCCTGATACAATCTTTATAAAGTCTTGCACCTCTTTAATTGTCGATAATCTAATAAATGCGCTTTTCAATTATAATCACTCCTATACATGTAATTGATATCTTTGCTTGTGCATTTCTTTCATAAGTTTGCGCTTTTCTCTTATTCTTTTTTCTTCTTCTGTTTCTTTTCTATGCACAAGTTCTTTACACTCAATTGGATAACGTGCAATCATTCGTTGCATTTCTATGTAACCTAAATATTTACGTCTTGCTCCTTTTGGATCCTTCATCTTTCATGTCACCTCGATTACTTGTCGTTATTGTCAATATTGTGTCTGGTGAAAAAACTTGCAAACATTGACACCGTTGCTATTAACCATGGGAGCATATCAGTAGCAAACCTATCTGTTCCAAATATTATATTTAGGCTTTCGACAACCATACTGCCGAAAATCCAATTAAGTATCAAACCGCCAAAATAACCAACTATAAATATAAAAGTTGGCTCCAATAAAAATACGGCAATTAAAGAAATTACTATCATTATTGTTTGAAATTTTTGCATTATTTTTCCTCCTTTATCTCTGTCAGGTTAAAATATTTGACTTCACACTGTTTGGCAGAAGTCAAGCATGGTCTTATAACATTACGAATAATTTGTTTGCCGAGGGTGGCATCAATTAGAGCTTTGCCTGGCTTTATCCCCTTGCACATAAACGACGGATTAATCCAGACCCATGTTTCAGAGCCTATGCAATAAGAAACATCGTACAATGTATCTCGCAATACTTTGATGTCAAGTGCTTGTTCTTTTGCATAAATCTCAAGCTGTTCTTTAGCATGCTTTCTACTGTTGCAATAAATTGCATTAATCTGCAAAGCCGCATATTTTGACGAAAAATTTTGTCCGCTAAAAGCACAATTACTTTCGTCACAAGTGTAACAATCCTTCATTTGTTTTCCTCCATTACAATATATAAACCTCGATATTGATACGTCCCGACATCAAAAAGCTTTGAGGCACGAACGCTCTATCCCAATAGTAAAAGTCAATAACGTTACTCGACATGCTGCCCGTATCATCGACACGGTAAGTCCCCGTAACGCCAGTTCCCTCAATGTAAAGCAAGGTACCGCTCGGGAAATAATTAGACGCCACGCTATAACCCGTCTCAAGCGTTCGCCCAGATGAGCCATATGGTGGCGTCGAGTATCCCATATCTGTGGCACAATACCAAGTACCCTCAAACGTTCCGATATAATTATTCGGCTGTTCAATAATGATTTCTGGTTCACAAGGTTCATTCGTTATATCTTCGGCAATATTATCAATAACAATATCTTCTTCTACGATAAATATATCGAACATTCTTACAATGGTATCTGAAGCCATTATCATTTTATTAATATGTAAATGACCGACTAGAGCTCGAGCCGAAGTGAGGTGGCAATCAATTTCATTTTGCCTCCCAACTTCGGTTTCGTTACTATTAATGATTCTCTTTTCTACGGGTGTGCCATGCGCATTGATTAGTAATATTGTAAACTCGAATATAAACAGTAATATAACAAGTATTTTTAGTATTAAAAAAATATAATTTACCTTTTCTTGTTTGATAAAACCACCTCGTTTATAAATACATATTTTTGATTGGATCACCACTATCATCATAATCGTCTATAAAATCGTTTATATCAATTTGTTTATACCCTATGACTGCCATATCACACAGCTCTTCTACTCCAAAATCACATCCAACTATGTAATCCATGATTTTATCTTTTGCGCACTCTTCGCACAGCTCTTCTTTCTTGTCTTCGTCTTCGTCGCCTACGATGTATAACTCATCTACATCACGACCGCACTTGTCGCACATTAATGCAAGACAATTATACTGCGGCAAGCCGTCATAACAGTTCCTTATTTCCTTTGCCATTTTTGTTTTGCCCTTTCTTAAAACAAATTTCTGAATATATAATAAAGTACATCGACTACAATGGAATTGCCAGCCTGTTTATAGAGTTGACTGTTTGAATTAAACTGTTGGGCCTTATTGAACTGTTTGTCTTTAAAACCCATGAGCCTGTAACATTCCCGTGGTGTTAGTTTACGAACACGAAATGATTTAGTTTGAGACTCAACTATAGCTTGATTACAACTTGTGGTTAATGTTTGAGCACGGCCTTTACCGACACGTCCCCGTCTTGTCTTTGAGTTAGGTTGTTCAAGATTTACACTATCGCCATCGTGAATTTCTGCATAGCCTTTCTTTGTTGCCTCCTTGACATAGGCGATTGGTTCTGCTATCTTTGGTTGTCTATTTCCACCTTGCATGGTGCTCAATGTAGGGGAACAACCCTCTCTTGAATAAACTCTATTTATTTCATCATAATTACAAAGACTTAAATTACCAATTTGAATACAACGGTTAGTTTCAAGAATGGTATTATCTGTTGGTGCTAAAGCGCCATTCGCCCTTAATGTACTTGCTATTCCATTAACATCTCTTGGTTTCCATATGAACCCTGTTCCTTTTGCAGTATGGCTCTCATTATGTTTAATAAAGCCCCGTATCATTGTGTTTGTTAAATAATACTTTTCGTCTACATTATCTTCAAGTATGTCTTTAAGTCTAACACCATTGTCAAAAGGCTGTGGAAATTCAAATTTGCCGTTATCAATATCCTTACGGATGCTTATTGCAAATACTCTTTCTCTGTTCTGAGGTACGCCATAATCCTTAGCATTCAAAACTTTGTAGTAGGTATTATAGCCAAGCTCGTCAAGCCAAGCCAGCCATTCATCAAACTGTGGCTTGAATTTCTTTCCTACAAGATTCTTAACATTTTCAAGCATTAGATATTTTGGTAAGGTCGAGGTTTCTCTAGCTTTTTCGAGAAGCCTTTGTACTTCATAAAGCAAACCCGAACGTGTTTTACCCATGATAATGCCTTTTTGTTTGCCACTTACAGATATATCTGTACAAGGAAATGAATATGTCCAAAAGTCTGCATATTCAAGATATTCGAGCTTACTAATATCGCCCAAATTCTTTGAAAGCTTGTTGGCGAGCCAATATTTTTCAAGTTCTTTTGATTTACTCTTTATAAGCCGATACCAATTATAAGGCTTATTTTTCTGAAAGTCGTACCCTAGATTAATTTCTGTAAGCTGCCTAGCCATTTCTTCTCTTGTAGGGTATTCTGTATATGTATTTATAATTTCTGTGGTAAGTCCACAATGGATAGCCGCATATGATAGCACTGCATTTTGATCTATGTCTGAAGTATGTATAACTTCACAGGTTATTCCAAGTTTTTTGAGTGCCGAAAACTGTGCACCTATACCACTAAACAATTCGTTTATTGTTATTTTCACTTTTTATAAATCCTCCAACTCAGCATTAATTGGAAGATAATTGCAATTACCATATCCACCCAGGTAGCTAATCTGGGCGTTTCGTTTTGTTTTAGTTCCTATTTTTTATATAATTTTTATTTACGTCTTTTCCGTTCTTCTACAATTTCTTTATAATAGTTGTCAGTCTTTACTACGCTATAAATACATGGTCTAAGAAATTCTGTATCAATTGGTTTGTCCAAGATTATTGCACTCCATCTATAACCTCTTGCTTGTTCTTTTACAGATTTTACAATATATATTGAAAACACTTCATTTGCAAAATAGAATTCATTGCTGTAAATATCACGTCGTTTTGAAGTAAATTTCATACAAGACTGGAACTTATCTTCCCATTCTTTTATATTATCAGTTACTACTAAAACACCTATCATTTAATTTTCACTCCCTATAATTGTCATAAATTTCGATGTAATATTCACCAGTTTTTTTACACTCTTTTTTATACTCTTTACCAATAATTATTTCTACATCATATCTTGAGTCAGCACAAATATCCTCAAGAAACTGTATAGGATCATTAACTTCAATCGTTCCCATTGGAAGGTTACCATTGGTGCCAATTGGATTAGTAACAAGATGGTATTTATTAATTCTTGGATATTTTTCTGCTATTTTTCTTATATTATATGTCGATGTACAACATAAATTATAACGCATTTAATCACCTACCCCTCATACAAATTCGGCCTCCTGCATAAGTTCTATTTCTTTATCTGTCATACCCCATGTGTATAGAACTTCCTCAGGCGCATAACATACTACATACCCTTTATCATATATTTGCTGTATCTTATATACCTTGTCTCGATATCCTATACGATTAGTAGCACCTAAATTTAGGTAGCGTTCACATAAGGCGTCAAATACCTTGCAATATACCTTCATAAACTTACCTCCTTTTTAAGACAGCCATTTTCTATATTTCCTATCTTGTTTACGTTTACTCTTCCTTATTCGATTGTATATAAAGTTCTCATAATACTCAAACTGCATAGCAATATAGCCATGCTATAAAAAAGGTTGAAATCACTATTATACTTACTATAGTTTTGACATGATGTAAGCCGTATTCGTCATAGCAATGTGCCATAATTGGCGTTGTCAGAACAAAAGCACAGAAAGAGACAATACTAACAATTACCGATATTGTCATTCGTGCTTGACGCCACTGTTTGGAATACTTTGCCACTTTAATTTCTTTCATCAATGTTTCCTCATTAACCCCTTTGCCTCTAGTAGACTAATCTGAGCATTCAAAAGTTCAACTCTTTGTTCCAAAGATGAAATATGTTTCTGTAAATAATTAATTCTGCCCAAACAATGTTCATAATCTGCATTAATAAGATAAGTTTTCTGACTCAAATCATTTAAAAAAGAAGGTTCTGCTGACTCTCCTCTCAGCATTCGTTCCACATCTCTTTCTATTCCCATTGTTGTTCACCTCTAATCAAACATAAATTCTATCTTATTTACTTTGAACTAAAGAACTTTTTAATTTCCTTTTTAACAATATCTGATATTATTTCTTCGAGACCATTACCAATCTCTTTATCACTTATAATCTCAAATTCCTTTTTAAGTTCTTTGTAATTTTTAGTTCTTACATATCTATTTATAATTTCGTCTTTGGCTTTTTCCGATATATATTCCTTAGTGTCTTTATCCAAGGTTGTATTTATCATTTTTATAACAGTATCAGTTAAGTTGTCCCTGAAACTTCTACCATAATGGTCTTGGTTACGCATTACTTCATTGAGTATCTGATTAGCAGCGGCTTGTATAATTTCATCTTTAATATAATCGGTATCTTCATTAACTGTGACGGTAAATGTCAAGTTCATTTGTGTCACCTCAATCCTAAATCATCTAATGTTACCGGCGTGTAATCATGCAACATACAGCCTACGTTTGCACACCTGTAAGGAAAGCCACGTTCTCTCATTTGTTCAGCATATTCATTAAAAGGTCTTGTATCTCTACCACTGTGAATATGCCCATACAAATGAATGTAACCGTAGTCAGCATTAATCCAATGAGCTATAGGGTAATGGCAAAGCACAACATGTTCTTCGCCGTCCTTGATAACAGCATAATCTTTAATCCAGACGAAGTATTTTTCCATTTCTTTGTTTATCCGATCATGATTGCCCTTGATTAAATATTTGGCCCCATTTAATCTCGGAAGAACTATTGGTATTTCTGCGTTGTTCCAAAACATATCTCCCAGAACATACACGCTGTCATTTTTGCTGACAACACTATTCCAATTTGAGATGATAGTTTCGGTCATTTCTTCAAGGCTGAAAAACGGTCTATTATCAAATGCGAGTATATTTTTATGACCCAAATGTAGGTCAGAAATATAAAATTTGCTAGGTAATGCCATTAGCGTTTCATCTCCTTTTGAATAAACTTAATTTATATTTAATTTCGCTTCTATTGACTACATCCCAACGTGACACTTGCATTTTCATGTTCATACCAATATAAAAAGGAGGGACAATCCTCTCAGCAATTAATTGCTTTCGAGTTTTCTTTTTAATGGATGGTTTGTTATAACATTTGAATGGATATACTTTTAATTTCACTCTGCCTTTATCGTCAATCTTCAGATAATCAAAACCCATAAAGATCATTGTAACCCTCCAATATTCTCTTTTCTTGCGCACATCTAATTTGCACCATTCTTTTCTTGGTTAAAAATATTAAAATTTGTTCTTCTTAATAATTCGTAATTAAGACCTCTATATCTTTTGTCTTGTCTTTTTTCTGGTAATTACAATTTCCGTAACTGGTGCTTAGATAGTGGATTTTATAACCGTGGTCTTCTGCCCAATTCTTTAACGTCAGGTTTGTTTTCAGATTATTTGATAACGCCCATTTCACATTCGAGGTTGCAAGCATACTCCGTAAATCTTCCTCGTTTGTCATAGTCCAACCGCCATTTTCATTATAGGTTGCCATAGAATTAAAGTACGGGGGATCACAATATAGAAAATCATTCTCACCAAATGCTACACCGATGAACTCACGAAAATCGGTATTGGTAAACTTACAGTCTTTATTGCTGATTGCTTCCGAAAATTCTATGAACCTTTCTCTTAATGTAGGGTTAAAGCTACTTCTGTCTTTTCCAAATGGCATGTTAAATTCGCCTTTTGAATTAAAACGAATTTGATTGTTAAAGGCGTAACAAATTAGCACATATAAAATAATGGGCTGTTTAAATTCCGATTCGTTAAATTGGTTGCGGAGTTTCAAATACCCTTCCCTATTAGTCTTTGACAAATCATATTGCTCAACCATCTTATCTATTTCACTAAGAATTTTGTCGGTCTTATTTCTATGTATGTATTCAAGTATTTGCACTACAGGCAAATTTAAGTCATTATAAACAACCTCTTTTGCAGAAACATTAATTCCAACATTAAAGCCGCCACCAAATAAATCAATAAAAGTATTAATGTTTTTCGGAAACAATGGCAGTATCTGCGGTAAGAGCTTGTGTTTGCCGCCCACATAATTGAGCGGCGATTTTATATATTTTTGTTTATCCATAATACCACCTAGAAGTAATTTGTTTTAACTTTTCTTTATCGGCTTTTAACAGTTCTGGATTGTCATAAATATTTCCAACTACTTCTGATATCATTTGGTTTTCATAACACGTTTCCAAATATAGACCAGCGAGATCGATTGTGTTATAATATAGATTTATTTCACCAACTGGGAGGCCAACATCGAACAATTTCCATGTAAGTTCTTCAAAATCCCATCGCACTTCCATAAGTCTATCTTGGAGAACATTAATAATATCACCCTCATAAATTTTGCCGTTCTCATCATTAAAATTTGTATACTGACAGACTGTCTCAGGAATAACTTCAAACTCTACCAAGCCATCCAAATTGGAGTCAGAGCGAAAGTTCTGAATAATAAAATGCTGGGACGTGTGGGAATCTTTTGATTTACAAACATAATATCCCTCGACCCATTCGCCGTTGTCTACACGTTTTCCTCGAAATAGTATTTCTCTCATATATATCCTCCTACTATTTTTTATTCACTAAATAAAACTTATTTTATCAATCTTTGCCTAAATTACAAAACCATTCAGAGAAAATTTGAAGAGGTAGTAATGAATAATAAATAATAAACTGCAATGGTTCCAACGCCATACACAGTACAACATATAATAAAGCCAAGAGTTTTTTCTCGTTTTTGTTGTTTTTAAATATCTTTATTACTTGTGGGATATGAAGCCAAAAATGTAAAATATCATCTGGGCTACACAAATCATCTTTCCAATAGCCATCAGTTATATGCCAATACAATCTCCACATTTTTTCTTTCCTCTCTACTTAAGTTTAAGATGTTTGCAACTGTTCACATCTTTTCAGTACCTTCGGTGTGTAGTGTCTATCTATATGACTCTTTTCAACCTTTCGTTGCTTACCCAAAAGCTGGGTTAGCATATTAACGAGGTTCTTATTTTCCTTTTTGAATTGAACTATACATTCTAATTCTTCAACTTCGCCTTTATACCGCCTACGCTTTTGACGAATATTCTTAAGCTGTGTAGCTAGCTTTGCACGTTCTTTATAATTAAGATTATCAAGATCCAGCATATGTAAAACATCTTGTGTTTTCTTTTCTTCGGTTCTTTGTAGTTCTAAAGCAAACTGATATTCGTTTTCAGATTGAATTATCAAATTTAAAAAAGCCGTTATTATATCCGAATTACTAACAATAATCACCTCGTTACTATAAAATTAATAATTATCCCTTATATGTAAAAAGTTTTTCAACTACCTTGAATTGATTATTTTTATTTCTATCCAATGTTCGAGTAAATGGCCTTTCCCATACACAAACGAAGTCGTCTGGCGCCTCAAGCTCAGATATAAAAACCTGATTGTCTTTTCCAATCTGTCTCATGTAATCCCAAAATTCTTCCGAATTAAATTTTCCAGACGTATAACCCGTTGTATTACTGTATGGAGGATCAGCATATACAACCGAACCTGCGGGAATAACCACATCTTTATAATCATTACAAGTAAATGTGGCGTTCTGCAAATTAGCAAAGTCCTTTAATATGCTACGCTTGCTTTGTGCCGCATAATTAGTACCAGTTTTGTTGCGAGCATAACCACCAAAGAATTTGCCGCCAAAAGAACATCCAAATCCTACAAAACCCGTCAATGCTGGATTGACGTCTTTGTTCTCTCTTATTGATTTGTAAGTATCTTCGGAAATAACTTCTGGCAAATCGTATCCACTCTGCAACGCTCGCCATAATGCAATCAAATATTTATGATTGTCATTACAAATAACATTTGAAAAATGCGGTGCTAACTTCGACTCCACCGCACAACTTCCACAGAACAAACTAACTAAGTTACCCATAGTCCCCTTTACTCTCTCTCTCTCTCTCTCGATTGCTAACGCAATCGAGGTTGCTATTCGGCTCTTTCCGCCTTGATATCTCATCGATTATTACCTCCGAAATTTGCTTTGAAATTCTTGATTTACCACCTAAGTATTGAATTGCAATCACCTCGAAAAAAAATAGCGCACCATTAAGGTACGCTATCATTACTTTATAGGTTGCTTCACAATGTCATAGATATCTTGAAGCTTTTCTTTTTCATCTTTGCTCTTATCATTAATTATATCATACACAACCTGACACACTGTTTTTGCACCTATACCTATTCCAATCTGGCGTGTTCGTTTAAGTTGTGCTGTGTATGTCTCGATAATTTTTTTCTGCTCTTTTCTTTTCATAGTTATCCTTTTATGTAACGGGGACAAGCCCCGTTTTGTCATTCATCACATTCGTCGTCGTCAAAGTCATCGCAATCATCATCATATTCCTCGTCATCAAAAGACTCGTGGTTGTCACTAACCTCGCCACATCCAACAAAATTATTTGGTAAAGGCACGTTAGAGTCTTCTAATGGAAGTTTTAATGTCTCCAACTTTTCAATCATTTCATCGACAACCTTATTATATGTCGCCCTTTCTTCACAAGTACGGAGACATATATCCCCTTTATTCTGACAAGGTGTGATTGAATCGAATTGGCATTTCTTTAAATTCATTGCGCAATTCCTCCTTAAATAGAATTATTTTATTAGGTTTTTCAAATAGTATTGAAAAGTTCCTAATATGTAAATTGGTGTATAACGTTTATCTGGCATGAATACAATTTGCAACCCATACCTATGATTAAAACTATGCAATGATCCGAGATAACTTTTTGAATTATATTCAGACCTATAATTGCTATTCACCAAATCAAAGTAATTAGCATTCTCTATGAAAAGATATTTTGTCTTCGCCTTTGAGATTGCGAATTCTTCTTCAAAGCGCTTTCGTTCTTTCGTGAAATTAATTGCTAACTCGTCCAAACTTGCTTTGCGTTCTACATAAATCTGATTATCAAAATATAAATCTCTTGGTATAGCCAGCTCTTGATTAGCCTTTATATAAAAACTATAATCTCCGCAACTTAAAGCACGCTTCTCGTATGCAATTTTATGCTTGTCAAAATACTCGGTTATATGATCGTTCTTTTTTTCTCTTGTATCTATAAGAACGACCATCATTTTCAAAAGTTCTTTTGCCTCTATATCATTGAATTTATAATCTTCAATAAGCGTCTAAATCACCACCTTTTTATATGAATTAATCCACCACTCCACGGTGCCTGGAATGGCTATATACTTGCCGTCATCAAATCGAGTTTTATTTTTCTTTTCAAATCTATCAATTTTAATTAAATCCTTTTCGGCAATTTTGTTGTATTCAAAGATTTTCTTCTTTAGTTTTGCCTGTGTAACCTGCCCTTTAGAAAGCGAATACATTGTAACCAACGGTGAATAACGTGTATTTATATCTAAAATATAAACCACCTTATCTAGCTTTGGATTTACATAGTCAACATATCCCAAAAGTTCATACTCGGTATCCATCCTCTCTTTGAGTGTAAACTCACATGGAGTGACAAAATCTGCGGTCTCAATTATAAACTTATTTATGTCTACATTTGAAAACTGCTTTGCTGTTTCCTTGCCTGCACATGCACTTGCAACTTTTAATTGCTGTTCATTTAGCTCTGCCTTTTTTAGCGTACTTCGTTTTCTTAAAGAGTAATAATACTCACAGGTCGCAAGTAGTTTCCCTACTTCTCCAAATTCTTTAAAGTAGTCAAGCTTAATTAATATGTCGATAGCGCCTCTTCCAATTTTCAATTCGTATAGGTCAACAAGAAGCTCGGCAAAGTTGACATACTTTTTATCTTTAAGAGTGTACAAGTTGTCGCCAATACCTTGGCCTAATCCTTTAACCGACATTAAACCTTTATAAATTGAATTTGTATCACGGTCGCAGAAATATTTATCTTTTGACTTTCTAAATTTTATGCCACAGAGCTTAATACCTCTCTTGCGCACGCAATTTGTTATTGATATCGTCTTTTCAATATCGTCGTCGAATGCGTTGAGTTCCGCTGTTAGAAACTCTAACGGATAATAATGCCGCAGATATCCGCAAATATAACCTATCCATGAATATGGTTTTGCATGGTTTTCAGAGAAAAGATATTCCGAAGCATCCTTAATAACTTGTAGAAAGTTTACAATAAGTTCCTCGCTCTTTTCTTCGGTGGTGTTATATTTTTCTTTCATGGTTTTTATGAAGCCTGCTTTGATATCTGGAATAAACTTTTCAGTACCTGTTTTCTTTGCAAAACCACGTCGAACAATATCGGCTTGACCCATTGAATAACCACAAAATCTATGAAGAAACTCTATAACTTGCTCTTGATAAACTAAGAACCCAAGCGTTGGCTTCAACATTTCATTCAGTGCTTCATGACCATTATCATGGAATATTCCTTTAGCCAAATCATTTCTATAAGATGCGCCCGCTGGTCTAATGGCTCCATTGCCGACAGAAAGTAAATCCATATACGTCATATTTGGGTTTACTTCTTTAATCCGCTTAATTGTTTCATCGCTAAAAAGTTGTTTTAAATACCTAGAAGCCGACTCGGATTCCCATTGGAATATACAAGTTGTATCATCCCTAATATCTTTCCAAACCTCTATGTCGTCTGGTGTATTGTTAGGATTTAATCTTTCAATTTGTGCCAAATCACAAGCTTCATTAATCGCACCAACATTGTCAAGTCTAAGTAAATCAAGCTTAACAAAATTCAGCGACTCGACTTCTTTCATATTAATCTGTGATATAGGATACTCATCAGTGCTACTTGTAAAAGTTCCAAACCAATCATTAAGTGGAAACGGCGAAACCACAACACCTGCTGGATGATTTCCCACGGATACTATAGTACCGCTAATTGACTCCGCCCACCTAAACAACTCTGGATATTCTTCTTTTAGCTTTTCGTAATCAGTATCAAGTCTTTTGCATATGTCAGACACTGTATCAAGAGGTATTTCTAAAGCACGACCAACATCACGAATTGCACCTTTTAAAGCCACGGTGTTAAAAGTAATTATATCACAACAGAATAATTTTTCTTTGTTGTAGAGGTAATCCTTTACCTTTGGAATATCTTTCTCATAAAAGTCTGTGTCGATATCAGCCAAAGAAACACGTTCGACATTCATAAACCTTGAGAAGTTTAAATGCTCCTTTATACTATCAATATCGGTAATGTGTAAACAATACGCAACGATACTTCCTGAGACGCTGCCTCTTGCGGGGCCATAACCGATGCCGATTTCACGACAATGACGTTTGTAGTCTTCGTCAAGCAACATAAAATCTATCGCATTATTATGTTTGAATGTTTCAATTTCTTCCTTAATTCTTTGAATGTACTCATCATAGTTGTCATATTTATCAATACCACGTTCTTTGATGCCCTGATAAATTTTTTGTTTAAAAACCTTTTCGGGATCGTCATATAAATCTGGATACTTATATCCCTTATCAAGAGTGAACGGTTCAATCATATCGGAGAGAACATTGGTATTTTCAATGGCTTCAAGATAAACATTCGGAGGTAAAGCACCCTGTTTTTCATAAGCCGCACATAACTCGTCGTATGATTTAAAAACGAGGTCACACTGGTCTTCGCTTTCAAAATGCACTTTTTTAGCCTTTTGCAATATGGCTCTACTTGCCGCATGCTCCTCATCAATACTGTGAGTATCAGTTCCCGCAATGAGCGGAACGCCAATTGTTTTAGACAAAAACGCAAGTTCAACGTTGTAGTCGCATTGTTCAGCAAATGGATGATGCTGTATTTCCAAAAAGCAACGGTTTTTATTATTCTTTAGAAACCCGATAAATCTATCACGCAAGTCTTCATTAGTACCATGTAGAATACCACCAAGGCAAGCCGAAGTTACAATAATGTTGTCGCTCGTATTAATAAGCTCGTCCATTGTGATTCTTGGTTTAGAATAAAAGTGTCCGTCCTTTCTATTAAAGGAACTGGACACCAAAGCGTTTAATTCATTTTTGCCATCAAAATTCTTAGCAATAAGAATAACATGATAATTGTCGTTAATTTTTTCTTCAATGCCTGCGGTAAGATAACATTCACAACCGTGGATATATTTCATGCCCGCTTCTTCAATTGAATTCTTTTTATGAACCCATTCAAAAACCGAGCCGTGTTCTGCAAATCCAAAAGCTTTCATGCCAAGTTCTTTCGCCCGATTTACATAATCAATATACTTTGTTGTGCTGTCAATATTTGTTACGCCATTTGATAAATCAGAGTGAACATGAAACGGGGTATAATTCTTCAGAATAATTCCTCCTCATCAATCGTATAGCAAATGTTTCTAAAGCGACATAAATTGTTACAATAAAAATATTGTTCGTTCTTTTGAAATTTATCGGTATCATAAATATTATCTATAACATTCATAGCCCATTCACAAGAATCTTCATAGTCTTCTTTATTAAAATCTATGATATGTAAATCACCGCTTCGTATAAAGTTCCAACCGATCTTATCTGGATAACGATTGTATAACTTTTTTATCCCCATGCAATAAATGTATAGCTGCTTTTTGTAAAAGTCATAATCCTTAATTTTGGCTTTCTTGATACTGCCATTTTTGTTTAGAGGACTTTCGGCAGTCTTATGGTCAAGAACAACCAGTCGGTCATCGTTGTCGATATATACGAGGTCGATAAAGCCTATAAATTTTTTGCCATGAAAATCACAATCAATCTTTTTTTCAACGCCAACGACACGTTTTATAGGGAACATTTGTTTGCTGAAATTAGAAAAGTATAAAATACCGATTTGATGCAGTTTTTCGGCTCTTTCCTCATCTCGTGAGCCGTTTAGTATAACGGATTTGCGGAAAAGTACCTCAAACTGATTTTTCATATTTTCAACAGAACACTTACCTGTAAAGAAGTTTTCAAGGACTTTGTGACAAACTGTACCAAATTGCCCATAAATATTCTCAATACCTTCTTCGGCGTCAAGATATTTTAATCTCCACTCAAATGGGCATTGAGTGAATGTTTTTAAATTGCTAAAACTCCAGTTTAAATCATCAAGAATAAAATCATATCCGTTCAATCAATCACCCTTTCTCTACTGCTATATAGTTCTTCCCATACTTGCAAGCCATTGTCTATTGGGGATTTCTTTTCACTAGGATCACCAAGCAAATTTTTTGTGTCATTGATATAATAAAGATTAGTAAATCGTGACAGCAACTTCATGTTGTCATTATAATAATCCTCAAGTTTTTTATCTTTATCAAAAGCAATAACCACATCACAATGAAATCCTAATATCAATTTGATCTGTTCGTATGTTAATGCCGAAGTTTCTGCGGCGACTTGATTTCGCATTCCTAGTTGAAATGCTTTCATACAGGATTTAATGCCCTCAAATATAATCATTTCGCCTTTTTCTTTTACATACTTTTGTGCCTTATTTAATTCCTGCAAATAGTCCATACAGCCAACTTTATAGTAATTAATGTACTTCGGAATATCTAATTTCTTATATTCCTCATAAATTGTGCGACCTTTTACGTTTATGAGGTTGCCGTTCAAATCGTATACTGGATAAACAATCCTATCGCGCAATGTATCGTATCGAATGTTATACGCATCAATTGTTTTTGAATTTATACCCTCTTCCTCCCATAGTTTAATTGGGCGTTTATCGTACCGATTATAAACGCCCATATCAAGTATAGGATGAACAAATGGTTTCGCATGTTTGATTGGTTTGTATTCTTTAAATACTTTAATTGTATCAGAGACTTGTTGTCTCACAACAGAAATATTACCAAAGTCGGCTGCCATGTCTACTGCGGTTTGATATGAAGCCTTATGAAACATTTGAATAAAGTCGATAAGATCGCCAGTGGCATCGCAACCGAAACAGTGATAACGGTTTTTAGTTGTGTCAATTTTAAACGAAGGCGTCTTTTCATCATGAAAAGGGCATAGTCCCACAAGCGTTGTACCGACTTGCTTAAGATCTATATATTGTTTTATATAATCCTCTATCCGTATATTTGACTTTATATTTGCAATAGTTTCAGGACTTATATCTTTCTTCATAATTTCCTCTATTAAAACGGTTCTATAGCTGTGGCATGCTGCTTTTCTGTTTCGTCTATACGCATCTTTGAACCGTCAAACACAAAGTCTATGTATTCGCTGTCGTCCATTTGCTCGCCAAGTCTGTTTAAAGATATGTTGAGCCTGTAGTTTCCACACTCTTCGCCGTCCATGATAATTTCATCACTTGTTTTATTACGCCATGACATACTTACCGAAGCGTATCTTTCAAGCTTATCAGAATCGGCAACTTGGTTCTGCCTATTTAACTGACAGGCCGCAAGAACGGCTAACTCCAAAACTCCCGCAACTTCATTTTTCAAGAAATCGCAACGACCGCCTAGTTCGTTATACAGTGCTGACGAGTCAAGTGTGTTGCCTTTCATATAATCAAAAATTACAAATTGTAAGCCAATTTTATATTTAAGGATATTACATATTGCATAGATTTCTTCATTGGTAAACTGCGGATTATAAATATGTACAAATGGCTGTTCCTGTATCCAAGATTTTGCCTCTTCTATCTTGGCACTTTCCTCTTCATTGTAAAGCCCACTTTTAACTTTCTTTAATTCTACACCTGAAATGTTAGCTATCATTCGTTCTAGGAATAGTCTGTCTGCCATCTCCGTATCAAAATACACAGTTGGGATTCCCATTCTTAACTTGTGAATTGCCTCGTTCATCATAAAACAACTTTTGCCCATTTTCATTCTCGCCTTTAGCAAAACTAATTCCGTTGTCTCATAGGTGAAATAATTATTGATAGTAGGAAATTTTGACGGCAATCCGAACATACCATTGTCTGTACGTCTTTGGAGCACCTCATCCCACAATTCTCCAATCTTATCACCAAAGATTTCAACCGAGTTTGTTGCCAAAAACTTCTCAGTAATATCGCCGATGGACTTATATACCTTATTATTAAGTTGTTCTAAGTCTATTTCGTCATTGTAACATTCCCCAGATAATTTAGATAACAGTCCGTGAAGTTCACGTTTAAAGGCAAACTCCATTACTTTATTAACAAGCATATTGTATTCCGAAGAAGACGATCGTGATATTGTAGAACTCAGTTCAATAAATTCTTGCATATCTTTTACGTTAAATTTTTCGGTCATACGTTTAACTGCCTGATTGGTATTAATCATACTCTCAATATTAAAGGCATCTATCTTGTCAATACCCTTTTTATAAAGCTCCTGAATAGCCCAATAAATACATCCGTTTTCTTTATTGTAAAAATGATTTGGCTTCAAATGGTCGCTTTGCATAATAAATTCGGGGTGATGTACAAGTGTGGCAACAATACCACTTTCTGCTTCTTTGTCATAAAGAGCTGTTCTAATACTGCATACCCCCTTTACTTAAGAATTTTATTAAAGCCTTTTTTATTTGGCGGCTTTGATTTAAAGGTGGTAGATGATGTCGAGATATTATCATAAGGCAATTTTATAGAAACAGAATTTTTCTCATCTTTATATCTATCATACGCTTCCTTGAATCTTCTATCGTTAATCAGATAGTGTAAACCATAAGGTGATTTTATATTCTTTATTTTCATCTTGAGGTTATATTGTAAAGCAAATAATAGATATCCGCTGTCAACGTTCTTATCAAATACTATATTATTAATTGCCCCACGCAACTGTTTGACAACAACAGAGGGATCTATTATTTCAATATAGAGCTTAATAATTTTGTTTATATTTTCTCGTTCGGCAAAACATTTTCTATGATAATATAACCCTTTGCTCAATATCATTTTGTTGGCTGGAAGTTTTTTATCTGCAAATTTACAGTGAGCATATCTGCAACAATAAACTTTCTCTTTCATTATTTTTCAACACCAGATTCAAGTAAATACGTTGCCTCTAAATCGGCTTCATGTAATGCTACGACAATAGGGTAATATTCCATAGCTTTACCCAGAGCATTATAGTTTTCTTTTGGTTCCGAAAAACCCATATGCCAACGTATTGCATATTTTTCTTCCGCTGTCAACTTCATAAACTCCATAATCATCATTACCGACTTTTCACCGTGTCCATATGGGTTCTTGTCGTCGATAATATAAAACGGATATTTTTCCCATACACCGTCTTCATTTTTACGGTTACGCATTTCAACAGCATAGAAATTTGCCTTACAAATATCGTGGAGCAAGGATACAATAATTATAGTGTCTTCTCTCGATAGCGTAGATTTCCAAGTCTCTGTTTGGCTTTTTGCCTTCAACATTTTGTATACATTCATAGAATGCTGTAGTAGACCGCCTGGGCACGAGGAATGAAATCTTGTGCTTGCAGGCGCAGAAAAGAAATCTGTCTTGAGTTTAAGATAAGCGATCAGTTTATCTATTCCCTCTCTATGGGTCGATAAAAGCAAACTTTCAAACTCTTGTGCAAGCTCATTATTTATTATTTCTGCCATTTTATTACCTCCTAAAAAAGAAATCAGGTAGTCTAAATTAATAGACTACCTGTAGTAATGATTATTTGATTAGAATGGAAGGTCGTCCTCATCGATCTCTTGTGGCTTATCAGCCTGCTTAGATTTATTGACAGTCTTGTCGGTAGTGCTATTGTTATTACTCTTCGTTCCGTGTTCTAAAATGTCGAAATCAAAAGCCGTAATCTGCATCCACCATTTTGAATTGCCTTCCTTGTCTTTATAGGAACGATTAGTAAGCTTTGCCTTATTTATATGAATTCTCTGACGGTCTTTTAACTGCTTTGCTTTTTCAAGAGCACCACCAAGAAAAACAATGTTCCATGACGAGTTTATGTAATCACCATTCTGGTTTTTCTCGAAAGTCGAGTACCTTGCCCTAACTACCTTTTCTTCAACTTTTGGCTCGAAAACTGTTCCATAAGATTCTGTAATAAAAATCATTTGCTAACACTCCTTTATAAAATGTGTTTATTTATAGACAAATGTGTAATATTATACACATTGTTCTAACCAATAAATTTTATTGAATTTCCAAAGTAATTTACATTTTCGTGCATTTACTTTCTTACAATGTTTTGTTTTAGATTGAAAATTCAAAGCTAATTGTTCTGGATATAAAGCTGTAACATATCCTGTATGTGTTTCTCCATTTTTATATGTATATGAAACTAAATCTCTATGTCTAATTCCTAATACATTATCAGTTTTTGCTTTGGATTTTCTTCTCATTGGCTTTATTATCCATTTTGAATCGTTCTTTTTTTCTATGCAAAAACAAATCATTGTCTGTCATATCTTTATATATAAAATCGCCAAACTTGGACACTTCATCTTTCCTAGTAACATATAAAGAATGAGGAATGTCACTTTTACTATTTTTATGATTTGTTTGTACTATTGAATGAACTCTAATATTATTTTGTTCCAAAATTTCTTTTAAAGATATTAAAAAATGCTTAGTTCCCATAATGTGAACACAATACCCATTTTTATCTACTGAACCATCTCCATCAAAATATCCTCTAATAAAATCATTCAAATATTGTTTAGAAATCCATAATGGAAATTCTAATGTCAAACTTTTTCTTTCCGTAAATCCTAAATTGATTAAACTGTCATATATTTTTTGATTGCAGATATTTATGGAAACAGAAGTTTGATTTTCATATAATTTATGAGTTGATTTCATATCTAATAGAATGTTTTTCAATAAATATTTATCATCGTTTTTTATATGAATATTAAAACACTTATTTCCACCACTTGAACATATACAACCATCAGCACACCAAAATCCTAAAACATAAAACATATTTCTACTTTTTTCATTGAAATAATTTTCATTAATATTGTATTTTTTATTTGCAATACCATTACTAGCATATCTATCAATCTTTTTTATCCCCATTTCTTTTGCCTTACAATTAATAGCATCTCTGTTTCGATGAAATATTTCAACTAAATCATTAGTTGGATAATTAGGATATAACTCTTGTAATAATATTACTTCTTCCTTTGACCATTTCATTATTTGTCCTCTAATATTTTTAATTATTAATGCTTTCGCATCACCCTCTAGTTAATTAAACAAGGAAATATTGGTTATCTATGCAGGACATTAGCATAGTTTCTTGATTGGCACTCACAGAGCATCAGACCGACGAGCACATCTGAAGGTGTGTCTTTAACCTTTTCTCTAACGCAGTTCGTATCTGCAACATATCTTTCGATAACAGCAGTCACTGAGGCTTGAAACCTGTTGCTAAGCAAGTGTGAACAAGAAATGTAATCATACATTTGTCCACTTATTTACACTTTTGTCTATAAAATAAACCGCTTAACAATTAGTCCTTTTAAGTTTTTCAAGTTCGTTATGTAAAGCCTCAGACTCTTCTATTGATTTTATGTGATTTGGATTACCTGAAGCAATAAACTTTCTAACCGTATCACCGACCATGGTTTTTAATTCACCGCTCTGCTTGCTGATATTGCATGCAAGCTCAAAGTTTGCTCGGTTCATATCGTTAAGCTGGTTTGTAGCTTCTGGCAAATCCTCACCCTCATATAGATAAAGTCCAAGTCCATGTCTACCACAAGCCTTGGTAATAGAACGTTGTACAGCCTTATTTGCATCTGTAGATTTAATATTCTCAGCCTCTATCGCTTTGTTTCTATGATCCATAATAGGAAGTCTTTCTATTGCCTCAATTCCGTTAATTGTTACGCCTGTTTTTACCCAGCCCGTTTTGCCGTCATCGAACCAAAATCTGCCGTCAGGATTTTCATATACGCAATATGTAGCATCGGGAAATTTCTTTTTAACCTCTGCCCAAGCACTTGCCCATGACAAATACGAAAGACCGTTCTTATCTGAGACTTTACTAGACACGTCAATGTCATATAAAGTCTTAAAATAATTAGTCTTTCTTACGGGCCTTTTCTCAACCGGTACCGGTGTTTCAACTTTTACTATTTCATCACTCAATATCGTTCTCTTCCTTTCGTTTTAGTTTCCATAAGGGGTGCAAAATTTCTTTTTGCACAAAATAAAAAAGCGACGCAAACCACGTTAATTCACGGTTTACATCGCTATTTTGTTATGTTTGTTGTGTGACATTTTATTTTTTACCTATGAATATCTTCTTCCATTGTAGATAGGCATTATAGATAATTTTGGGCGTCCCAATTTTGAAATTAAATTCTTCTTCAAACAGTGCTTTTAATTGACTATTTTTGAGAAATTTCATACTCTGAACATTCTGCTCATACTGCCAAAACTTATAAAATAGAGCCGAACGTTTTAGACTTAGTACACTGAAATCTTTTTGAATTATATAATTACAATGACTACTGAGATTCGGATATGATAACTTCTTGCAAGACTTCATAACGAAACTATCATCTACCCTATCATCACCTGGTTTTGGACGTCCAACATTTTTTCTTTTAATAAGATATTTTGAAGAACAAATATCGTAAACAAAATTGTTCTGCAATACCCGCTTATCTTGAAAACTTAATTCACATAACTCAAAAAAGCTCTCTGGATATTCATTAAAAGCAATCCCGTCAACGTAAATAACTTTGTTTTTTACATCAACATTTGCAACTTCAATGATTGGAATATATTCTTCTGGCATGCCTAAATAAATTAGCAGTACGACAAGCATCTCATAAATATACGTTTCTTTAATGTAACTGTCTGACATTAAATATTCATATAGGTCTTCATAGCTTGCAAAAAATTTTTCAAAAAACTTTTGTTCAACATCCATCATATTATAACGAATTGATATAAATTCATCCATATAAGGATAGTCCATAAACGTCAAATAGAGTTTTAGCAATCCTTTCATATTACGGAAGCCGTCATAGCTGTTAATACAACTATTTAATACAAATTTAATCTGATTGACGTTCATTCTCGAAATGTCTTTTTTATATTTCTTTTCTAATGAAGACATTTTGGAAAAGCTGTAGGCATAGTTCTTTAGCAAAGCTTCTGAGCCTGTGTCCTCTACAATTTTATTCAAGAATTTGATTTTTGGTTTTGGATTAAAAAAATTTTGATTTGCATAATCTTCAAAACCATTATCAAATGTCCAATGATTTTGATTGTTAGACATACATAACACCCCTTTACACTCTCATTTATTATATCATATATCTTATACGCTGTCAACTTTACAATTGTCCATCGTCTAATTTGAAATTTTCCTAAAAAGATCTGTGTTATGTACGCCAGCCTGAAACGCCTTTATCACTATGGGCGTTGCGTACACCATAGCCGTAGCTATTTTGTCAAGTTGCTCGTCATTAAATGTACCGAGCTTTTTTAATATTTGCCACTTGTTAATAACCCATTTACTCTCAGCCTCTACGGTAGAATCACGTTTTAAGCCCTCGACCTCGGAGGCTTTGAAAGTAACATGAGTTGGAAGTTCTGAATTATTGCGCTTAGTTGTTAAAGGTAAAACCTCAACCATAGGACTTACTGCATTACCCACATTATTTGATACTATAACTGCGGGTCTCTTACCACCTTGCTGATGCCCAATATTATTTGATAAATCAACAAGCACTAAATCCCCAGTGTAGTATGCTTCATATTTTGACAATACAATTCTCCTTTCTATTAATATTATGTAATGTGAATAATGCAAAAAAAATTGATTACATACGCACCCCTGGAAGTAGACGTGCAATTATGTTCAACTTTTCTCTTGGTGTAAATTCAACAAACAACGCATTATCATCGTTTTCTTGGCAATTAAAAATATCGTCATATAGCGTATTGAAATACCAATCTTCAAGCTCGTTACCATAAAGCTCGAATTCAAATATGGTCTTGTCAATAACCAAATGGCTACCCTTTACAGGGACGATAAACATCGCCCCCGTAATATCGTCGCAGTCACCATTAATTGTCTTATATAGCCCTTTAATCTCGCAATATCTTTTATAGTCCGATCTATCAAAATCTATTGTAAAAATAATAAAGGTATGATTATTATTCACAACGATTCTAACGTTATTCATATAAATCCCGTTAAGACTCATTTCCGTGTTCTTTATTTTCATTAATTCCCCTTCTTTTTTGTGGTTTCAAAGTAGTTGGAAAATTATAACCAACTATATACCCCTCTTTGTCAAAAATATAATCGTCAAGTTTAAACAGTGAACCACCGAATGACATCCAAGCATAACCCTCCTTGTTTAGCTGACGGCGAGCCTCTTCCTCTTTGTTCACGAGTTTGTAATCGTCAGGAAATGGGGTGCCATCGTAGAATGTGTTACTATGATGACACCAATCCAACAGCTCAAGTTGCCTGTCAAGGTTATAAGGCTTAGTTGGTTTCGGCGGAAGTCGTTTAGTAAGCTCAGTTTTTTCGTGGGCTTTTACAATGCCGTAAACTATCCAGCAACCTATCAACATGAATAAATCAAACATCTGTGTCTACCTTATTTAAGGTTATATTCGCATTCATCAACTATATGCTGAAATAAATCACGCATAGTTTCAAGCTTTTCAAGCCCTTCACTCCACTTATCATACTTTGCCGAGCATTCATTCTCGGGTTCATTGTCCATATAAAGTTCGATTTGTTCCTCAAACTTTTCAACTACAGCTTGTGCTTCTTCCATTATGCTACTATAATTAATCATATCATTCTCTCCTTAATATCCTAGCCTATCTCTATCTCGTCTCGGTATATTATTATCTCTTTATAATACGTTTACATTTTTGACCTCCTTATCAACATCACAACATTAGCTTTAATCATATATTTACCCCTTTTTGCAAACAATACAGACAAAGTATATTCTAAACTTATATGGTTATTATAAGCTTAAAAGCCTTATTCTGTATGTAACTATACCACAAAATCAACTAAATTGCTACAGTTTTTTACATTTGTTCACTATTGTAAACACAACATATGTTGCAAAAGGGGGTCATTATCATGCGCATAATAATAAAAATATATGATATAAGAACTCAAAGAGGATATACGCTTCGTAAACTTGAAAAGAAGTCGGGGGTTTCATTTTCTGCTATCAATCTTATCGAGAACGGACAACGTTCGCCAACCTTAGAAACCCTTCGACTTATTGCTGAGGCACTTAGCACATCAGTAAAAGACCTCTTTGATGAAGAAGAATAACGGTTTATTTTTCTTCTTATATATTATATCACATTTTTATATAAAAGTTATTATGGCTCAAAGTCAAGTGGAACACCATATTTCTTATTAGCGATTAGCTTTATTTTATATTTATCTGCAAGTCTTTTTGCTTCCATATCTTCACGCTCTTTCTGCAAACGGCGTTCTTTCTTACGCTTTATATTTTTAGCCTGTTCTTTCAGCCTTCTCGCTTTTTCTTCTGTTTTTGCTTTTTGCTTTGGAAATTTGTTTATCCAATAATCCGCCGCATTATTTACTTTGTTGCTATTACCCATGGCGTATTTGGCTATGGCTGTATAGAAGCCCGTATACTGATTGGCTTCTTCTATAGGGCATGATACCGTTACTTTATCACCATTAGCAAAAGTAATTACAGTTTCCATCGCATCGTAACGTGTGTTATTATTCTTATTGATTGCCTGCACTTTAGTATAAGAATAATCGCTAATCTTTGGCATACAGAATGTTGTACGGTATGGAGTATACAATTCTTCCGTCTTTTGGAGCGTATTTATCGAATTAACTGTTGGGCACATCGCATTTATCCACCTCACGTATGCACTTATTGTCGCATCATCATGCCATTTCTCGCTTGTTAGATATTCCATTTTATCAACCTCAGTCTTTCTTCCATTTTTCTTTGTAATCTTCACGACTCATATTTCCGACCAAAATACTGCACAAATCATTTAGCTTATCACAGGTGTCATAATATTTACTAACATCTATGTATAACAATCTTGCCCGAATGACCTGTAACGCAACGATAAGTTCACCCACTCCTTTCATATTAGCCGAAGGAGTGTTAATGATTTCATTCTCGAAATACTTTACCAACTTCAACTATACCACCTCACTTATGATTTAATTTGTACAGCCAGTTTTTAAACCATCTTTTGAAACGATACCACAATTTTATCAACCTCCCTGTTTCATCATATACGTCAATAATTTCAACGTCATATAATAACCTGTTGTGATCTGGCTCACGACCTGCATTAAGAATATCATCTATGCCCTCAAACCACATAAAGACTTACCTCTTTGTATCTTGCACTGTTTTAAATATTCAATCGTATTGAATAGAGCTTCAGTCATATCTGCTGTAAAACTTAATGGTGCATCTTCATCGTAAGTCCTTTCACAGCCCTCAAAACTGCCATCAGAATAGATAGTTATAAATTGGTTTCCAACCCGATCGAACACTGCGTCTGTTGCTATGTTGATACAATTGTCACTAGAGCGATCGATATAAAAGAAACCTGCGTCATACCACATTTTTTTTATTTCTAAATCTGTCATATTCAAACAAATACCTCCATAATTTTGCCAACTATAAGATATAGATAAGGCTATATATCAGAATATTTTTTTAATAATTCTTCAACCTTGTCACCGTATTCCCAAGAGTAAAACCTAGTGTCATTGCGACATGGAAGTAAATAGCTTGTAGCACCACTACAAGAATTACAGTAATCTTTATTATCGTCACGATGGCAACAGGTTTCACAGCCGTCAAAGCCATTAACTATCACATCGAAAGCAGATTTTGCAATCTTTAATAACAGTATCTTTTCAGCATCCATTATTTATCCTCCAAAATATAACCACCATTTAGCTACATTGGCGTCTATTTGTTTTTCTTTAAGATTTATAATCTTTTTATTATTTTCTTGATACACGGCAATCTGCTTTTTTACAAGCTCATCGGATTTTAATTCTGGATACAGGCTTACCAATGTAATAGAACTTTCTGGAGCCGTCATGGCATATGTATCACTTTCATATTCCATATATTGTTTCACAACAACATCAATTTGCTCCTCTATTTTACTATTTTGTTCCTCGTACATTGCAATTTTATCTTTTACAAACTTTGCATCTATAACAGAATGCAAGAAGTAAAACAAAGCTCCAATGCAAATCAAAAAGCCAATTCCAAATACCACAATGCTACAAAAACAAATTTCGTCATCACATATATCATAAGTGACTAATAGAACTGATACTACAACTACGATAATACAAATTCCCAGCAAAACAAGAATCATAATCCATCCCTCCATTTTCAAGAAGCAGGCGAACATTTAGCATTCAAAATTTCTCTTGCGAGTCACATGGTAATACCATTTGCAATCTTGCCAAAATCTGAAATGCTATCCACAGTTGCTTTTTCTTCTTTGAGACAATCTTCATAAACCGCTTTTGTTAAATGCTTTGCAACGATAGGCATATCTTTTCCATCCCAATCTATTGACATCAATCAGCTGTCATTTTTTTATAATTATCTTGCCCTATTAATTCTCTGTCGGGCTACTGTAATAATATAATCAAAAGACGGCATTGGTTTGAGTTTAAACTCATTTTTCTTATGAAGATTATCTATCTTCGACTTGATTTCTGCCTTGGGAAGAACCCCATATCGTATATATTTATCCAAAGTATCGTAACTAAATCCAAGGTTATCTTCATCCGTCTTCCCACACAAACCATCAGAAGGAGTTTTCTCAATAAATTTCTCAGGTAAACCAAGAAAGCGACCTATTGATTTTACTTCTTGCACTGTAAACTTCGCAAGCGGTGCCATGTCTCCTGCCCCATCGCCATACCTTGTGGCATAACCAATATAATCCTCAGAATAATTGCAAGTATTAATAACACGTCCACCGACTGTCTGCGATACAGCATAAAGTGTAGCCATACGCAAACGTGCTGGCAGATTTATTGTTGTTTGTTCACTAAGGGTAGTCTCAAGGGCGTCACTGATTTTTGCTATAGCAGTATCATAAACTGATTCAATATTTATTGTTACATTATTAATACCGAGAAACTCGCAGAGTTCATTAGCATAGTTGATATCTGCCTGTT
>UMEW01002910.1_pt1 | contig 38664 bp, 40 predicted proteins | sample 1964851 | NCBI WGS metagenome assembly UMEW01 (sample SAMEA4836030, study PRJEB28245) | human gut metagenome | biome: gut microbiome; material: fecal sample | place: Denmark | collected 2008 | reverse complement strand
TAACCCTTAAGGAACTAGCTTTTACACTATTTAATGAAACATATAGATACAAACAATAATATAAATACAGTAAAAAAATAATTGAACTACTTGTTCAAAATAACATAAAACTATTGCAATATTAAACAAAAGTATATATAATAAAAACAAATTATCTGTAGGTGAGAGGATAAAAAAGTATGAACAAAACAAAAAGAAAAATATTTGAAACTTCAATGAAATTATTTGCAGAAAAAGGGTATGATGCAACAAGTATAGAAGATATAACTGCAACAGTAGGAGTAGCAAAAGGGACACTATACTATCATTTTTCAAGTAAAGAAGAAATATTTAATTTTTTAGTAGAAGAAGGTATAAAACTTTTACAAAATAGTGTAGATATAAAAACTGCAAAATTTCCTAATTATATTGATAAACTAAAAGCTATTGTTTTAATACAAATAAAAATAGTAGTAAAATATGAAGATTTAATAACTATACTTTTAAGCCAATTTTGGGGAAATGAAAGTAGAAACCAAATGTGTAAAGAAAATATCCTTTCATATATTAGTAAAATAGAAGATATTGTAAGAGAAGGAATTGAAAAAGGCGAAATAAAAAAAGGAAATCCACAAGCAATTGCTTCTGAAATTTATGGACTAATATGTTCAAGTTTGGTATATAAAGCAAGAAGTAAAGAAGAAATTGATATTATAAAATTATATAAAGAATTTGAGAATACAATAATAGAAGGATTAAAAATAAATAGAGGAGAGATAAAACAATGAGAAAACCAATTCATGATTATATGGAATTTACAGACTTAAAAGATATGCTAAATAAAACTGGTGAGATATATGGAGATAGACCAGCATATGTATTTAAAACTGAAGAAAAAGGTAAGTTTAGAGAAATTACACATAAAGAATTTAGAGATGATATAAATTCTTTAGGTACAGCACTTATTGAATTAGGTTTAAAAGGAAAAAGAGTTGCTGTTATCTCTGACAATAGATATGAGTGGGGATTAGTATATTTAGCTGTTGCAACTGGAGTAGGAGTAATTGTGCCTTTAGATAAAGCTCTTCCTGATAATGAAATCGAGAGTCTAATGATGCGTTCAGAAATAGAAGCTATAGTTTACTCTAAAAAATACGACGAAGTAATGAACAGAGTAAGAGAAGAAAAAAATACAAATGTAAAATATTTTATTTCAATGGATATAGAAAAAAATGAAAAAGAAGTGTATTCATTAAAGCAATTATTAGAAAAAGGAAAGAAAAAAATAGAAGATGGAGATAGAGAATTTTTAGATGCTAAAATTAATGCAGAAGAAATGGGGATAATGTTATTTACATCTGGAACAACAGCAAGGTCTAAAGCTGTTATGTTATCACATAAAAATATATGTGCTAATTTAATGGATATAGCATCTGTTATAAAGTTAAAAGAAGACGATAGAATGTTATCATTTTTACCATTACATCATACTTTTGAGTGTACAGTAGGTTTCTTATATCCAATTTCAAAAGGATGTTCTATTGCATTTTGTGAAGGAATTAGACATATAGCAGATAATGTAAAAGAGTTCCAAGTAACTGCAATGATATCTGTTCCTATTTTATATGAAACAATATACAAAAAGATTATGAAGGGAATAGAGAAAAAAGGAAAATTAGAAACTGTAAAAAAGGGAATAAAAATTAGTAATTTCTTATTAAAATTTGGAATTGATATAAGAAGAATAATATTTAAAGAAGTACATGAAAACCTAGGAGGAAAAGCTAGATTATTTGTTGCAGGAGGAGCTGCTTTGGATCCGGAAGCAGAAAGAGGTTTTAACAATTTTGGAATAAAAATGTTACAAGGGTATGGTTTAACAGAAAGTTCACCAGTAATAGCAGCAGAAGATGACAAATATCAAAGATTAGGTTCAATAGGAAAAGCTTTTCCAAGTATAGACGTAAAAATAGAAAATCCAAATGAAGAAGGAGTAGGAGAATTACTTGCAAAAGGACCATCAATAATGCTTGGATATTATAACAATGAAGAAGCAACAAAAGAAACATTAGAAGATGGGTGGCTACATACAGGAGATTTAGCAAAAATAGATAAGGATGGATACATATTTATTTCAGGAAGAAAGAAATTTGTTATTGTATTAAAAAATGGAAAAAACATTTATCCAGAAGAACTTGAAACTTTAGTTAATAAAATTGAAGGAATAAAAGAAAGTTTTGTATACGGAAAGCCAGAAGATGATGGAGATTATAAAATTTGTTGTAAGATTGTTTATGACAAGGATAATGTAAAAGAAATTTATGGAACAGATGAAGAAGAAAAATTAAAAGAATTAATTTGGCAAGAAGTGAAGAAGGTAAACAAAACAATGCCTGCTTATAAATATATTAGAGAAATTACTTTAACAGATAAAGAATTAATAAAAACAACTACTCAAAAGATAAAAAGATTTGAAGAAATGAAAAACGTAATATAAGGAAAAAAAGGGAAAAGGTTAGTAATACTTTTCCCTAAAATTTAGTTTGTAACAAAAATGTAATATTTCTGTAACATAAATTTAATATAAAAAAATGAATATCATCTTGTAGTTTTTTGTTAGTTAATGTATAATTATAGAGAAAAGAGCAAAAAGCAAACACGCGTAAGATAAAGGAGGTAATTTACAATGTCTAAATCTGGCATAGTAAATGTGAGAATGGTTATCACAGAGGAAAAAATATTATCAAATATAGATAAAGTTCAAAAATTGATTAATCCAAAAAGTAAAAAACAAATTATTCAATTAGAAGATGATACTTACTTTAAGGATTTAGTAGAATCAATAAAAACATATTTAATTGAATATCCAAAAAAGAAAAACTTCCCTACAAGTGTGTATAAAGCAGCTTATGGGTTAGTTGAATTTGCTACAAATCAATTTGAAGATAATACAAAGAAAATAGAAGAATTAATTAGACAAAGAGAACAAAATATAGCTTTAGCAGGTCAATTAAAAGGACTTATTGATGCAGTAGTTAATAAAGAAAAGGATTGGAAAGACCAAGTAAAACAAGCTGAAGAAAACTTTTCAGAAGATATAATAGAACCTTTAACTATTGTTGGAAAAGCAAGAAGTACAAAATCACAAAATTATCAAGATGCAATGAAATTATTAAATGCTAGAGTAAATAACTTAGAGTCTAATTTACATATAGAAATTGATATGGAAAGAATTGAAGATAGATCAAAAGCTTTAAGTTATATTGGAATAGAAATAGCTGATGCATTAAAATCAATACCAACACCAGTAGAAGAAGTTGAAAATCAACAAGAAATACAAGAGGTACAACAAGTTCAAGAAGAACAACAATATATACAAGAAACAACATTTGAAACAAAACCAAGTTTATGGCAAAGATTTAAAAATAGCAAATTTGTAAGAGCAATGAAAGCTATTACAAGAATTAGAATAGTAATTGATGCTCCAAACGCACTTCCAGAAGGAAGAGGAGAAAATAATTAGTAAAGTAAGAAGTTAGCTAAAGCTAGCTTCTTATTTTAATTTGACTTTTTTTGGTATATATAGTATAATAACAATCAGTGTAATAGTATTGATCGGAATTTATTAAAATAGAGTATATATGTAGGAAAGAGAGAATTATAAAGACTGCATATTAAGTAAATAACTCTATTATTTTGTACATAGGAATGAAAAATAGTAAATTAGGTCAAAATTAGTTTAGAGAATAAACTAGTTTTTTTAACATTTTAAAATGAAGGGAGAATATATGATAGAAGAAAATATAAAGAGAAGTAAGAAAGAAGAAGAAAAAAAGACTCAAACAAAAAGAACAAGAACTAGAAAGGAAAACAAAACAGAAAAAAAAGGAACACAACCAACTGAAGAAAAAAGAACAAGAAAACCATATCAAAGAAGAAATACAAATAAAATAATTAAACAAGAAAAAAATGAAAAAAGCAGTAAAGAAAACAATATTTTTAAAAAGCCAAAATTAAAAATAATCCCATTAGGAGGACTTCATGAGATAGGAAAAAATATCACTGTATTTGAATATGAAAATGAGATTATAGTAGTAGATTGTGGATTATCTTTTCCAGATGATGACATGCTTGGAGTTGATTTAGTAATACCAGATATTACCTACTTAGAAAAAAATGTAGATAAAATAAAAGGTTTAGTAATTACTCATGGACATGAAGATCATATTGGAGGAGTTCCATATTTATTAAAGAAAATTAATATACCAATTTATGCTACTAGATTAGCAGCGGGATTAATTAGAAATAAATTAGAAGAACATAAATTATTGAGAAGTACAAAATTAAATGAAGTAATGCAAGGTCAAACTATTAAACTAGGAAAAAACTTTAAAGTTGAATTTATAAGAAGTTCACATAGTATTCCAGATTCTGTAATGTTAGCAATTACTACTCCAGCAGGAACAGTTCTTCATACAGGAGATTTTAAAGTAGATTATACTCCAATTGACGGAAAGTTAATGGATTTTGGAAGAATTGCCGAATTAGGAAACAAAGGAATATTAGCTTTAATGGCAGATAGTACAAATGCAGAAAGAAAAGGATTTACTATGTCAGAAAGTTCTGTAGGAGAAGTTTTTGATAAATTATTTTTACATTGTACAAAAAGAATTGTAGTTGCAACATTTGCGTCAAATGTTCACAGAGTACAACAAATTGTTAATTCAGCTATTAAATATAATAGAAAAATTGCAGTTTGTGGTAGAAGTATGATAAATATGATAGAAACAGCAAGAAACTTAGGTTATATAGAATGTCCAGAAAACATATTTATTGATATTGATATGATTAATAACTATACAGATGAACAATTAGTTATTATTACGACAGGAAGCCAAGGAGAACCAATGTCAGCTTTAACAAGAATGGCAGCGGGAGACCATAGAAAAGTAAAAATAACGCCAAATGATTTAGTTATTATTTCCGCAACGCCAATACCAGGAAATGAGAAATTTGTATCAAAAGTAATAGATGATTTGATGCAAATTGGAGCAGAGGTTGTTTATAGTTCGTTAGAAGATATCCATGTTTCAGGACATGCTTGTCAAGAAGAACAAAAACTAATCTTGGCTTTAGCGAAACCTAAATATTTTATACCTGTACATGGTGAATATAGACAGTTAATTGCTCATAGCGAAACAGCTCAGAGTATGGGAATTGATAAAGATAATATTATTATGTTATCAAATGGTAGAGTTTTAGAAATAAATGAAAATAGTGCGGAATTTACTTCTACTGTGCCAAGTGGAAGGGTATTAGTTGATGGCCTTGGAGTTGGAGATGTAGGAAGTATAGTTCTAAGAGATAGACAGCATTTATCTCAAGATGGTTTAATTGTTATTGTTTTAACTATGGATTCTTCAACAGGAGAAGTAATAGCAGGACCAGATGTTATTTCAAGAGGTTTTGTTTATGTTAGAGAATCTGAAAATTTAATGGATGATGTAAAATCTGTTGTTAGACATGAAATTAAAAAGTGCGAAGAAAAAGGAATTCGTGATTGGTCTACAATAAAAACAACAACAAGAGAAAATTTAAGAGATTATATATTTGCAAAAACTAAAAGAAACCCAATGATTATACCAATTATAATGGAAGTATAATAAAGTAAGGGAAAAGAATATGAGTGATAAAGAAGTAAGAAATAATAAAGCCAAAAGAAGGATATCTATATCTAAAATAATAGAGAGTTATAAAAATGGAATGACATATAAGCAAATAGGAGCAGAATTTGAGGTATCTGAAAATGCTATAAGAAATAGAATAGTAGAATATGAGAAAAAAACAGGTGAAAAAATTAGGAGAACTAGAACATCATCTAAAAATCAAAATATTCCAATAAAAGAGTTATTTATTAAATATGCAACAGGTGAAGATATTGAAGAATTAGCTAATAAATATAATATATCAAAAAGTTTTGTGAAAATGAAAGTAAGAGAATTTGCTGAAAAGAAACAGATACTTATGAAAGCTATAAATAAATTTAGAGAAGAGTGCAAGAAAAATAAAAATGTAGTTAATGCATTTAACTTAGGATATAAAATCAGAACTATAGCTATAAGAAATGGTTTGACTGAGGAAGAAGTTCATGAAATACTCGAAGAAAATAAAAAAAGACACATAGAAGATTCTAAAGTTATGAATGAAAAGATGATATATAATTATATTGTAAGATTTGGATATACGAAGGAACAAGTTGAAAAATTTGCAATAGATAATGGTTTTGATGTTAATAAGAGAATGGTTAAATTAATTAGCGAATATAAAAAAAATATAGATTTAGAAAAAAAGAAAAATTCAAGAAACGAAGAAGAAAGATAAGGAATCAAGTTTTATATACATGAAGAAGTGTTAAAATTAATATAAAAAGGAGAGAATGGTTAATATGGATTATAAAGATTTAGCAAATTTAATATTTCCAAACAGCAAGGAAATTTCATATTATGAAGAAAAATATCCTAGAAGAGATTTAAAAGAGGGTGCAATTGTAACTAGATATGCACCAAGTCCAACAGGATTTATGCATATAGGAGGATTGTATCAAGCTTTAATAGCAAAGAAAGTTGCAAATCAAACAGAAGGAGTATTTTTCTTAAGAATAGAAGATACAGATCAAAAAAGAGAAGTTAAAAATGCTGTAAGTGGAATTGTAAAAAGTCTACAAGAATTTGGAATTGAACCAGATGAAGGTATGATTTCAGAAGAAGAAGAAAAGGGAAATTATGGTCCATACAAACAATCTCAAAGAAAAGAAATTTATCAAGCTTATGCAAAATATTTAATAGAACATGGAAAAGCGTATCCATGTTTTTGTTCTCCAGAAGAAGGAGAAGAAATTAGAAAAAAACAAGAAGCTGCAAAAGTTAGACCAGGATATTATGGAGTATGGGCAAAATGTAGAAATTATACAGTAGAAGAAATGACAGAAAAAATAAAAAATGGTGAAAGTTATATTATTCGTTTTAAATCTCCAGGAAGAGAAGATAAAAAAATCAAACATAAAGATGTAATAAAGGGAAATGTAGAATTTCCAGAAAACGATCAAGACATTGTAATTATTAAAGCTGATGGATTACCAACATATCATTTTGCACATGCAATAGATGATCATTTAATGGGAACAACACATGTTATCCGTGGAGATGAATGGCTATCATCTGTACCATTACATTTACAATTGTTCTATGAATTAGGATTTAAAGCACCAAAATTTGCACATATTGCTCCTATTATGAAAAATGATAATGGTAATAAAAGAAAATTAAGTAAGAGAAAAGATCCAGAGGCAGCTGTTAGTTATTATGAAGAAGAAGGAATACCAGAAGAAGCAGTAAAAGAGTATTTATTAAATATAGCTAATTCTAATTTTGAAAATTGGAGAAGAGCTAATAAAGATAAGGACATCTCAGAGTTTGAATTACAATTAAATAAAATGGGAGTAAGCGGAGCTTTATTTGACATGGTAAAATTATTAGATGTTGCAAAAACTGTTATATCTAAATTTTCAGCAGAAAAAGTATATGAAAAATCTTTAAAATGGGCTACTAAATATGATAAAGAATTAGAAAAAATGTTAGAAAATAAGGAATATTCTTTAAAAGTATTTGGAATTGAAAGAGGCAATAAAAAGCCTAGAAAAGATATTTCTAAATGGTCAGAAGTAAAAGAAAATATAGAATATATGTATGATGAAAAATTTGCTGAAAAAGACCAAGAATATCCATATCAAGTAATTAATGACAAAGAATCAATTGAAAAAATATTATCATTGTATATAGAAAAATATTATAGAGAAAAAGATGATAAACAACAATGGTTTGACAAAATAAAAGAATTAGCTGGAGAAATGGGATATGCAAAAGAAGTAAAAGAATTTAAAGAAAATCCAGATAAGTATAAAGCTCACGTAGGTGACGTAAGTACAGTTTTAAGAGTTGCTTTAACAGGAAGAACTAATACACCAGATATGTATGAAATAATGCAAGTCTTAGGAAAAGAAAGTATTATAAAAAGATTTGAAAAAGCTAAGGAACAATTATAATAATATTTTTAATAAATTGCTTAAGGAGATGTGGTTATGAAATATGATGTAGGAGATATAGTAAGAACAAAAAAACAACATCCTTGTGGAAGTAAAAAATGGGAGATAATAAGAGTAGGAGTAGACTTTAAGCTGAAATGCCAAGGATGTGAACACATTGTTACTTTACCACGAGAAAAAGCATTGAAGGCAATTACAAAAATAGAGAAAAAGGTTGAGGATTAAGTTTCTTAGCCTTTTTTATATATTAGGAAAACGATATAGATTTTTTTATATATAAAAGTATATTATACCAGTTTTAATTGAACAAATAAGAACAAAAATACAAAAAACGACATATTATATAGTATAGTATTAGTCAAAATACTATATTGGAGGTGACTTTAATATGGAGCCACAAGAAACAATTTATTGTTATGATAACAAAGAGAAAAAATGTGAAAAGAAGAGAGACTGTTTAGGAATTATAGCTGTTATATTATTAGCTGCATTTTCAGTTGTTATTGGATTAATAATTGGTGCATCAGTAGCAGGAGCAATATTAGAAGCTTTAGCAGCAGTAATTGTTTTAGCTGTTATCTTGGGACTTTTATTAATACTAACAATAATTCTTATGATATGCAATAAAAAGAAAAACAAAAAAGATAAATGTAAATGTTGTTGTTAACATTTGAAATTGCAAATAAGCAAAAACGGATTTTTTATTTTAGAAAATCCGTTTTTGTTTTTTGTAGATAATAAATTTTTAAATTTAAATTTATAGATTTAAATAATCGTCTATTATGCTCCATACAGAGTCTTTATAAATCTTTCTTTCAGAAGAGAAAGGAAGAGTAGTAATATCTCCAATTGGATTAATTTGTTTTTGTAAATCTAAAACAGCATTATCAACTTTAGTTATAGCTATTTTATCTGCTTTATTTGCTAATATAATAAAAGGTAATCCAGAAGACATAATATAATTATACATTAGTCTATCATTAGCAGAAGGAGAGTGTCTAATATCAATTAGAAAAATAATAAGAGAAATTTCTTTTCTATTAAATAAATATTCTTCTATAAATCTTCCAACTTGTTCTTGTTCTTTTTTTGACATTTTACTATAACCATAACCAGGTAAATCAACAAAATAAAAAGTTTCATCAATATTATAAAAATTGATTTGGCGTGTTTTGCCAGGTTCACTACTAGTTCTAGCTAATTTTTTTCTATTTATCATTGTATTAATAAAACTTGATTTTCCAACATTAGATTTTCCAACCAAAACAATTTCAGGTAAATTATTTTTAGGATATTGTTTAGGACTAACTGCTGAAATTTCAAATTTAGGATTTTTAACTAACATATATATTTTCTCCTTTTTGAGACAAGAGGGACAGGTCTTATTTGTCTCATATATTTTATTTTATAGTTTTTTATATTTATAAATTAATTTATGAGACAAATAAGACCTGTCCCTCTATGTCTCATTTTTCTATTTTTTCTAGACCACCCATATAAGGTCTTAATACTTCTGGAATTGTAACACTTCCATCTGGATTATAGTTATTTTCAACAATTGAAATTAACATACGAGGAGGAGCAACTACAGTGTTATTTAAAGTGTGTGCAAAATATGTTCCGTTTTCTCCTTTTATTCTAATTCCAAGTCTCCTTGCTTGGGCATCTGTTAAGTTTGAACAGCTTCCTACTTCAAAATAAGCTTTTCTTCTTGGACTCCAAGCTTCTACATCACAAGATTTTGCTTTTAAATCTGCTAAGTCTCCAGAACAACATTCTAATGTTCGAACTGGAATGTTCATACTTCTAAAGAATTCTACTGTATATGACCACATTTTGTCATACCATTCCCAAGATTGTTCTGGTTCACATACTACAATCATTTCTTGTTTTTCAAATTGGTGAATTCTATATACACCACGTTCTTCGATTCCATGAGCACCTTTTTCTTTTCTGAAACAAGGAGAGTAAGAAGTCATTGTGTAAGGCATATTTTCTTTTTTCAAAATTTGATCTTTAAATTTACCAATCATTGAGTGCTCAGAAGTACCTATTAAATATAAATCTTCACCTTCAATTTTGTACATCATTGCATCCATTTCTTCAAAACTCATAACACCTGTTACTACATCACTTCTAATCATATAAGGAGGAATACAATAAGTAAATCCTTTATTTATCATGAAATCTCTAGCATATGTTAGAACTGCAGAATGTAGTCTTGCAATGTCACCAATTAAATAATAAAAACCATTTCCAGCTACACGTCTTGCACTATCTAAATCAAGTCCACCTAAAGATTCCATTATTTCGCCATGATAAGGGATTTCGTAATCAGGTACAACAGGTTCTCCAAATTTTTGAATTTCTACATTTTGGCTATCATCTTTACCAATAGGAACAGATTCATGAATTATATTTGGAATTTTCATCATTCTTGAATTTATTTCAGAAGAATATTTTGACTCTAAAGATTCGTTATTTTCTAGTTTTTTGTTTATTTCTTGAACTTTTGCTTTTACTTTTTCTGCTTCTTCTTTTTTTCCTTGTTTCATTAAGTTTCCAATTTCTGAACTTAATGATTTTCTTTCTGCTCTTAAATTATCTCCATTTAATTTTGCTTCTCTATTTTTTATATCAAGATCAATTATTTCATCAACTAAAATAAGTTTGTTGTCTTGAAATTTTTTCTTGATATTCTCCTTTACTATATCAGGATGTTCTCTTAAAAATTTAATATCTATCATAATTTCCCTCCGTAATACATCTAAAATTTCTATATTTTTAATTATTTTTGGTAATTTTTTTCTATATCCTTTACTAATTCAAATCTTACTTTTTGACCAGTAATATTATCAGGTCTTTCTGGTATTTCTTCTAAAAACATTTTTTCAGGTCTTACCCATAACTGACGATTATCTTCTCTATCATATAAAGGTTTATAAACTACCATTCTTTCTTTTGTTTCTGAATCATAAGCAACATCTTCTACAAAATAATAATTTCCTTTAAAATGACGATAAACTTTACCTATTTTTATTTGATCCATTTTAAAATTAATCCTCCATTTATAAAATTTGTTAATATTATATCTTATTTTCTAATAAATGGCAACTAAACGGGGTAAAATAAAAGAAGAAATAATTTAAATGGAGATTGATAAAAGTGTTAATAGAGTTTATAAAATTTTTAATTTATTCAGGAATAATTGTTATTATTTCAAAATATGTATTAGTTACTACATTAAGAAAACTAGCAGAAACACTAAATTTAAAACCAAAAACAGTAGGAGATATCGCAGGATACGCGACTTCTATGCCAGAATTATTAACGATTGGAACATCAAGCTTTAGTGGTTTAATATCAGCAAGTATTGTTAATGTAATAAGTTCAAATGTAATAAATTTAATACAATATGTATCATCTATTTTTTTAAATAAAAATCAAAAGGTGTTAAAGAATAGAGCAATTAAAATAGATTTGATTTTGGTTGCAATAACAATTATAATTCCAATTATATTGTTTGCTTTCAATATAGAGATAAATATAGGAGTAGTTCCAATTTTTATTGGGCTATGTGTGTTGTTTGTTTATTTGAATTCGAATGTTCATAAATTATATTTGAAAAATGAAGAAGAAAAATTGGAAAAAGAGATAGAGAAAGAAGAAAAGTGGCAAAAAAATAATAAAAAGAAGACAGTAAAATATATATTTTATTTATTGTGCTCAGGTGTGTTGCTTTTTGTTGTGGGGGAATTGCTTGGAAATACTCTTGAAAATCTTTGTAATCAGTTTAATATTTCACAGACAATTATAGGTATTTTGCTTGGTTTTATTACAAGTATTCCTGAATTGATTACTTTTTTTGAAGCTCAGAAGCATTATAAAAAGAATACAGAAGATGCAATTTTAGGTGTTGTTGAGGCAACTAATAATCTTTTTACATCTAATATTTTGAATCTTTTTGTTATTCAATCTATTGGAATTATAATTTATAGTATTTTTGCGTGAAGTTAAGTATTATAGCTTGATTAAATAATGTAAAAAATTATTCCCCTTTAAAGAATCATCTTTTATATCATTTAATCAATAAAGGCCGGAAATTATGAATTTTAAATAAAAAATACTTGACAAAACTAAACAAAATGAGTTATAATATTATTCGTTACAAGAAGAAGTCAAACTTCTCACCTTATCTAAACTAGGAAAAAGGTTAGAATTAAATAAACTTAGCAAATACATGCTAGTATTATTTTAGATTTGACTTGTAACAAGAGTCAAATTTTTTTATTATTGGAGGTGTTTTTTATAAAACAAGAATTACCAATCAACAGACAAATCAAAGCAAGAGAAGTTCAATTAATTGGAGAAAATGGAGAAAAATTAGGTGTTATTTCTTTTAACGAAGCTTTAGAAAAAGCAGAAGAAAAAAACTTAGATTTAGTATTAGTTGCACCAAATGCAACACCAGTAGTTTGTAAAATAATGAATTATGGAAAATACAAATTTGAACAAGCTAAAAAAGAAAAAGAAGCTAAGAAAAAACAAAAAGTGTTAGAAGTAAAAGAAATAAGAGTAACTCCAAATATTGAAGAACATGACTTTGGTTTTAAATCAAAAAATGCAAGAAAATTTTTACAAGATGGAAATAAAGTAAAAATTACTGTTAGATTTAGAGGAAGAGAAGTAAACAATTCAAAAGCTGGAGAAATGGTTCTAAATAAATTTATAGAAAATTTAGAAGATGTTTCAATTGTTGAAAAGTCACCTAAATTAGAAGGTAGAAACATGTTTACAATTTTAGCTAAAAAAACAGAAAAATAAAATCTGTTAATATAAAAGCAAATAAAAAAGCGAAAGGAGTTTATAATTATGCCAAAATTAAAAACAAATAAAGCTGCTAAAAAAAGATATTCTTTAACAGCTACAGGAAAAGTAAAAAGAACAAAATCAAACAGAAGACATTTATTAGCAAATAAGACAAAAAGACAAAAAAAATCAGGAAGAATTCAAAATGGATACGCAGATAAAACATGCGAAAATACAATTAAGAAATTATTACCATATGGAAATTAATAAGAATAAGGAAGGTGAAAATAAATGGCAAGAGTAAAAACAGCAAGAACAACTAGAGCAAGACATAAGAAAATATTAAAACAAGCTAAAGGATATTATGGAGCAAAAAGTTATAGATTTAGAAATGCAAACCAAGCAGTTATGAAATCTTTATCATATGCATATGTTGGAAGAAAAGATAAGAAAAGCAATTTTAGAAAATTATGGATTGCAAGAATAAATGCAGCTGCAAGAATGAATGGAACAACATATAGTAAAATGATAGCAGGGTTAAAGAAAGCAAATGTTTCTATTAACAGAAAAATGTTAGCAGAAATAGCTGTATCAGATCCAAAAGCATTTACAGAAATTGCAGAAGTTGCAAAAAAAGCATAGTAAAAAGTAAAATAAAAAGCTATTAGGAAAATAATTTAAAATTAAAATCCTAAATAGCTTTTTTTATTGTTTTTTCATTTTAGGTTTAGAAATTAAAGATGCTAAATATCCGAAAAATACAGCGGCAGAGATTCCGCCTGCAGCAGCTTTTACACCTCCTGTAAAAGCACCAAGTAAACCACTTTCTTGAACACCTTCTATAGCACCTTTAGCTAGGTTATAGCCAAAACCTGTAAGAGGAACAGTAGCACCTGCTCCAGCAAAGTCAACAAGATATTTATAAATACCTAATCCACCTAAGATAGCACCAGTAGTAACAAATATAACTAGAATTCGAGCTGGTGTAAGTTTGGTTTTATCAATTAAAATTTGTCCAATAATACAAATAATACCACCAGTCAGAAAGCATTTTGCTAACATGGGCCAATTAAAAACATTCAACCAATTTATATCCATAGTTATTATATCCTTTCATTTTAAATTTCTATACTAATAGCATGAGCAATTCCAGGGATACTTTCTCCTTGTTGTGAAGTCGTAGAATTTGTTAAAGCACCTGTAGCTATTAATAGTATCTTTTTTAGTTTTTTCTGTTTTAATTGCTTAAAGAAATAGCCAGAAAAAACAGTGCCACAACAACCACAGCCACTACCTCCAGAATGAGTGTCCTGAGAATTTTTGTCAAATATTAAAACACCACAATCATTATAATTTGATTTAATATTGTATCCTTGAGATTTTGCAAGGTCAATAGCAATTTCTTTTCCAATATGTCCTAAATCACCACTTATAATTGCATCATAGTAACTAGGAGATCTACCAGTATCTAAAAAATGAGTAATTAAAGTATCATTAAATGCTGGAGCCATAGCAGCACCCATATTATTAGCATCTTTTATTCCCATATCAACAATTTTACCTGGGGTCACGTGAGTTATATAAGGACCTGTACCATTTTTAGACAAGATAGCAGCTCCAGAACCTGTAACAGTCCATTGACTTGAAGGAGGCCTTTGATTTCCTAACTCTAAAGGAAATCTAAATTGTTTTTCAGCACTACAAAAATGGCTAGAAGTAGCACATAAAACATTATTTGCAAAACCTTCTACAGCTATAGAACCCAAAATCATAGATTCTACAAAAGTAGAACAAGCACCAAAAACTCCAAAAAAAGGAATATTTTCTTCTCTTAAACCAAAACTAGAAGAAATACATTGATTTAATAAATCACCAGCAAACATACAATCAATTTCGCTAGTTGGAATTCCAGATTTAGAAATTACTGTATTTACTGTTTCTTTTATAATTTTACTTTCTGCTTTTTCCCAAGTTTTTTCTCCCCAAAACTCATCATCTAGAGTTTGATCAAAATATTTAGCCAAAGGTCCTTGAGACTCTTTAGGTCCAACAATACTAGCACAATCAACTATTGTTGGAGGATTATTAAACTTTATAGTTTGTTTACCTACTTTTTCCAAAAAATCATCTCCTATTGAGACATCAGGGACAGGTCAAAAATGTCTCATGAATTTGTCAGAATATGTCGAATTAAGACAAAATTCTATATTTTTCGTGAGACATTTTTGACCTGTCCCTGATGTCTCACGTTATACTAAAGTAATTGCTTGTGTGTTAAATATTAAATATATGATTCCTACAATTATGGAAGCTGAAATACCAAATACAAGTACTGGACCTGCAACAGTAAACATTTTTCCTCCCACACCCATTACATATCCTTCTGATTTGTATTCCATTGCTGGAGAAACAATTGAGTTGGCAAAGCCAGTAATAGGAATTAAAGAACCAGCACCAGCAAATTTTCCTATTTTATTAAATAGATTTAATCCTGTTAAGAATGCTGCTATTCCAATTAATAAAATGGAAACTATTGTACCAGATGCTTGAGTATCAAAACCTCGTTCTTTGCATATATTAAGAATAATCTGTCCAATTGTACAAATTAATCCACCAACCCAAAATGCATTAAAGCAGTTTTTTAGTATTGGAGAATTAGGTGTTTTTTTATCTACATATTCTTGATATGCTTTTTTAGTTTCTAAAGGATTCATATATACACCTCCTAACTATCTTTACGATTTACATCAACAATAAAGCTTAGATCTAAGTCTACAAAATATTCAGAAATTTTATTTCCATCGATATTTGCTCTTTGCTCGATAATTTTAACTTCAGATAAATAATCAATAGTTTTAGAAGCTTCACTAATAGCTTTAACAATGGCATCTTTCCAAGATACAGTGGAACTTCCTGTTATTTTTAAATGTTTTTTTATATCCATATTAAACCTCCAAAAGAACTTTTATAAGTATTTTTTACAAAAGGTAGAAAAAATATACAAAAATAGTAGAAAATATAATGAAAAAATTATATAATCCATCTAATAGATTAAATTATAAAAAGGGAGAAGATTATGATAGATAAAGCACGTGATATAGCTCTACAAACATTATATAAAATTGATATAGAAGGAGCTTATTCTAATATTATATTAGACGAAATGATAAGAAAAAATAGAAATAATTTAGGAGAAAAAGATATTGGGTTAATTTCAGAAATTGTGTATGGAGTTACGACATGGAAATTAACTTTAGATGAAATAGTAAAAAAATATTCAAAAATTAAAATAAAAAAAATTTCACCATGGATTCTAAATATATTAAGAATGTCAATTTATCAAATTATATTTTTAGACAAAATACCAAAATCTGCAGCTGTTAATGAAGGCGTAAACTTAGCAAAGAGATATGGACATAAAAGTAGTTCAGGTTTTACAAATGCAATATTAAGAAAAGTAAGTAAAGATGACTATGAAGAAATGTTTAAAATAAAAGAAATAGAAGAAAAAATTTCTAAAACAAATTCAATTCCAAAATGGATTATAGAAGAATTAAAAAAAGATGGGTTATCATATGAGAAGATAGAAGAAATTTGCAAGTGTTCTAATAAGAAACCTAAAATATCAATTAGAACAAACAAGATAAAAATAGATAGAGAAAGCTTAAAACAAAAATTAAAACAAGAAGGAATACAAGTAGAAGAGGGGATATTAGAAGATTTTCTAATATTAAGTAAAGCCAAGGGAATAGAAAAAATAGATGAATTCAGAAATGGACTATTTACTGTACAAGATGAAGCAGCAGGATTAGTTGCAATAATTTTAAATCCTAATCAAGGAGACAATATTTTAGATGCTTGTAGTAGTCCAGGAGGAAAAACTAGCTATATAGCAGAACTTATAGAAGATAAAGGAAAAATAGAAGCATGGGACATACATAAACACAGGACAGAATTAGTGGAAAAAACAGCTGAGAGATTAGGAATTAGTTCAATACAAACAAAAGTGCAAGATGCGACAGTATATAAAGAAGAATATATTGGAAAATTTGATAAAATTCTTCTGGATGTTCCATGCCTAGGATTGGGAGTGTTAAAGAGAAAGCCAGATATAAAATGGAAGAGAAAACAAGGAGATGTAAAAGAAATATCGAGAATTCAATCCAAGATTTTAAATATTTGTTCAAAATATTTAAAAACAAATGGAGAATTAGTTTATTCGACATGTAGCATTTTAAAAGAAGAAAATCAAAAAGTAATAGAAGATTTTTTAAAGAAAAATACCAATTTTGAAATACAAAAAATTTCATTAAAAAAGGAAAGTTTTTTTAATAAGTATTTACAAAATGAAAAAATTTTACAAGTGTATCAAAATCAGGAAACAGATGGATTTTTTATTTGTAAATTAAGAAAAAAACAATAATATTACAGGAATATTACATTTATATTACGGTTATGTTAAAGATATTGACTTTTTATTAAATAAATATAAAATATAAGTATACTTGTATTTATTATGCAATAAGAATATGTAAAATATTTTCAAGTATTTTTTAGAATTTGTTGTAAAAAATAAATATATACTAATAAAAGGAGAAAAAAATGCCAAGCTGTTTAGGGATATATATTGAAGAACATTTAATTAAATATGCAAAAGTATCTAAGGAACATGAAAATATAAAAGTAGAAGCTTTTGGAATTAAGTTTTATGATAAAATTGGTGATGCAATATCTCAAGTAATAGAAGAAACATACAGTCAAAAAACTCCAATAAGTGTAAATATGTCAGAAGAAATGTATAACTATTTTGATATGTTTGCTTTACTTACAAAGACAGATTTGCAAAAAGCAATAAAAACAGAATTTGAATCTTATTGTTCAGAAAAAGGATATAACCCGAATGTATTTGAAAGAAGATATGCAGTAGTAGACAATCAATTAGACAAAGAAAAAATTAAAGTTATTCATATTGCCGATAACAAAATAGAATTAAATAAAAGAATACAAGAAATTGATGGCTATAAATTAACAAATATTTCTCCTATATCAATGTCAATTCCTAATTTGATTAATATAGAACCAAATGAAAATTGCATTATTGTAAATATGGAAGATAAGACAACAATTACAACTATTATAGATAGTAAAATATATCATGTTGATGTACTAGACGAAGGAAGTACAGATATACTAAGCAAAATCAATTTAAAAGAAAATTCATATTCAAAATCATATGAAATATGTAAAAATACAACAATATATACTTCAGAAGGAAAAGAATTACAAGATGAACAAACAAACTATTTAGAAGACATTATGCCAACTTTATATACAATAGTAAGTAATACACAAAAAATAATAAATTCTACAACAGAAAAGATAAACAAAGTTTATATTACTGGTACAGCAGCATTGGTTAATAATGTTGATTTATATTTCCAAGAATACTTAACAGAATCAAATTGTGAAATATTAAAACCATATTTTATTAATAACACTAAAGATATTAGTATAAAAGATTATATAGAAGTTAATTCAGCAATTTCAATAGCTTTAATGGGGCTAGGAACAGGAATTGCTGGAATGAACTTTAAAAAACAATCATTTGCTGATAAAATTCCAGCTTGGTTAAAAGTAGAAGTGAACCCAGGTAAGACAAAAAAAGAACAAAAAAATCTAGGAGGATTTTTAACTTGGGATTTAGGACAAAAGTTAGACAAAACAGAAAAAGGTTTATTAAGAATAGCAACAGGGTTATTGTTATTAGTTGTTATTTATAGTGGATTTGCAAGTTTACTTAATTCACAAATAGGAAAAAAACAACAAGAAGCTGAAAGCTATATTGAAAACACTAATAAACAAATTCAACTTGCTAATGCTGACAATGAAAAAATAAAAACCAAAACAAATGAATATACAACAATGATAAATGAATTAGAACAAGCAAATGAAAAAATAGCAGATAGAAATAAAACAAGAAATGCAATTCCTAATTTATTGAATCAAATAATGTCTATTATCCCAGAAAATGTTCAATTAACTTCTATTGAAAATACATCAGGAACACATGTTGTTATTAATGCACAATCAAATAAATATGAGCAATTAGGATATTTAAAAGCTAAAATAAAAGCAGATGTTATTTTAACAAATGTAATATCAACAGCAGGACAAAAAGATAATAATATAGTTACTGTAAAAATAGAAGGAGATTTGCCATGAAAAAATTATTAATGTTAATATTAATAGCATTGTTAGTAGCATTTTCTATATTTCTTTTTATTCAAGGAGTACACATTGGAAGTTTTGAAATACCAGGGATAAAGATAATTCAAGAAAAAGATGATGAATTAGATGCTAAAATACAACAAGCAGGAAAATTAGCAGAAAAAGACTATAAACAAGCTGTAGGCGATGTGACAGCGAGTTCACAACAATTAAAACAACAAAAGAAAAATTATGAAGATATGACAGCAATAAGTACAGATGCTGAGGGAAAATCAACTAATCAAATAGAAAAATATGAAATTGAAACATTATGGGTAAGATTAGGAAATCATGCTACTAGTCAAGGAGTAGTTATGCAAATGGATGTAATAAAAGGAAATAGTTCTACTCAAGATATGTATAATTTAAAATTCACAGCTACAGGAAGCTATATTTCTATTACAGATTTTATTTCAGCAATTGAAAATGATAGTACATTAGGATTTAAAATAGAAGAATTTAAAATGAATCCATCTTCTTCAGGTTCAGACTTACAAGCAACTTTTGTATGTAAAGATATTGCTATAAAAGATGTATCACAATCAACAACAACTACACCAAGTCCAAGTACAGATACAAGTACAAACACAAATAATACTACAAACAATACAACAAATAATACAAATAGCAATAGTACATCCAATACAAGCAATTCAACAAATACAACAAATACAAGTAGCTCAAATGCTGCTAGATAAAAAAGGAGAAGAAAATGGCAAAGTCAATAATAAAAGAGTTAATAATAGTGTTATTGCTATGTTTAGCTATAATACTTGTATTAGGAATATTATTATATGAATATGTGCCTGTGTCAAAAACAATACCAAATGAAGTTTCATATACTACACCAGAAGAAGTAAAAGAAGAATTACTTACATCTAGTGATGTTGATGAAAACCAAATAGTGATGACATATGAAATAGATTCAACTGATTTAAATAATTACAAAAAAATACAAAATTATAAACCAGGAAAAGCAAATCCGTTTTCATCTTATGAAACACAAGCTAGTGGATCTAATGCTGGTTCTAGTCAAACATCTGGACAAAATACAACTACAAGTACAAATACTTCAAATGGCAGTGATACTTCAAGCAGTTCAAATTCATCACAAAGTACAGATAATACAACAACATCAGGTGGAAAATTTTTTCAAGATACAGGAACAAAATAATTTTTAGTTATTAACGTTATATTTATAATTTCAAATTATAAATATAAAGCAAAATATAAATTCCAAAGAAAAAGGGGGGAAAAACGAATGAAAAATCAAAAAGGTATTACATTAATCGCTTTAGTTATTACTATTATTGTATTATTAATTTTAGCAGGTGTAACAATTGCTATGTTAACAGGAGAAAATGGAATATTAACAAAAGCAAAAACAGCAGATACAGACACAAAAAATGCGGAAGCAGCCGAAAGAATAAATATGGAATTACAAGCTTTTAAAACTGATATATTAGCTAATGGAAGTATTCAGGATGATACTGCAAGAAAAGCAGAAACAAATCTAAATCTTGAAAAAAATTCAATAAATACAACTGCAAATCCAGTAACAATTTCATATGAAGGAAAAACAGGATCTATATATACTGAGAATAAAGATACACATAAAGCTGGAGAAATAGTTCCTGCAACAAAGTAAATAATTATTATATAACTAGGCCATACGCACACTTCGTGTGTATGGCTAAAATTTTAAAAAGGAAACAAAGAAATGAACATATTTTTTTATATTATAATATTCATCATAGGAACCTTATTTGGAAGTTTTTATACTTTAGCAGTATACAGAATTCCAAAAAGACAAGATATTTTATATACACATTCATACTGTCCTAATTGTAATCATAAATTAGGTCTTTTAGACTTGTTTCCAATTTTTAGTTATATCTTTTTAAGAGGAAAATGTAGATATTGTAAAAATAAAATAAGACCAAGATATTTAATTTTAGAAATTCTTTCAGGTATACTTTTTGTAACAATTTCCTATCTAATAGGAATGAACATAAATCATTTAACTTCAATAAAAATAGTTGAATTTAGTTTTTTAGTATTATATTTAACATTTATAATATTATTATCTGGAATTGACAAAGAAAACCGAAAAATTGATAAAGCTGTAAATATCTATGGTATAGTAATTGCTATAATTTATATGGTATATCTATGCATAGTAGAAAAAGCTAATATATATAGATATGGTATATATTTAATGTGTTACATTATAATGTTAACATTTGATACAATCACATTAAAAAAATATGCTAAAAGTACATATGTAAATGGAATTATAATTAGCATAATAACAATGATTGTATTTACAGGAGAATATGTAACTGCAAATGCAATTATATTAACACTTTTAACAATTGCAATTTATTTATTATTATATAAACTAAAAAATATAAAAAATAGAAATAGAAAATCAGATAAGCAAATTTCAAAACAACTTAGTATAGGCTTTTATCTAGGAGTATCAAATATTTTAACAGTAATATTAGCATTATTTTTTAATCATTCTATTTTATAAAAGGAGAATAACATGAAATTTTATAGTGAAAAGGGGTATACAGGTGTTGATATAGCTATATCAGTTATTGTAATATTTATATTTGTTTCATTAATATCTTTTTTGATTTATAGATTTAATAGTTCTGCAAAAGAAGTAGAATTAAAGTCTGAAGCAACTTCTATTGCAGTTGAAGAAATAGAAAAAGTCAAACAAGATGGATTTGAAAAATATGATGGAATGAATAAAGATACAAAGGAAGATAAAAATGGTAATAGTTTAGAAAATCAAAAAGTGGAAAATAAAGAAGGCTTTTTTAAAACTATTATAGTACAAGATTATGCAGATTTGGATAATAATAGTGAAAAAATACCGAATTTAGTAAAGAAAGTAACTGTAAAAATTTCGTATATGTTTCAAGCAAAGGAGCAAAGTGTAGAACTTTCAACAATACTTTCAAAGGAGAATTAATTATGAAATCACAAAAAGGTGTAACTCTTATATCATTAACGATATATGTAATTGTAATGGCAATTGTAGTTGGAATACTTTCTGTTATTACTACATTTTTTTATCATAACACAAAAGATTTTAGAGATATTAATCCTATGTTAGAATACACAACATTTAACAGTTATTTTTCAGATGAAGTTAATCATAGCAATATAAAAATCGTAAAATGTTATACAGGGACGACAGGTGATGAACAAAATTATATAATATTTAACAATGGGGTACAATATACATATATTCCTGCTAATAAAGGGATTTATAGAAATAAAGTAAAAATATGTAGAAATATAGAACAATGTGAATTTTCTGAAAAAATTGAAAAAGGAAAAACAATTATAACATTAACTTTCCAAGCAGAGGGTGGAGAATTAAAGACTATAGATTATACTTTAAAAGATTAGAAAATTTATGTAATTTAACAAAACCAAACAAAATTAATTTATATTATAGTATAATAAAATTAAATACTAAAGAAAGGGAGAACGTTTAATGGATATGAGAAAAAGGCAACCAATAGGGGTTGAATTAGTAAAAAGAGGAATAGTAACAGAAAAAGATATAGAAAAAGCATTAGAATATCAAAGAGAACATCCAAATAAAAAATTAGGAGATATTTTATATATTCTAGATGTATGTGATCCTAATAAGTTAATAGAAACAATAGGAGAAATAGTTGGAACAAAGGGAATTTTACTAAATGCTAGTACAATAAAAGTAAAATTAACTGATTATATATCCCTAGACATTGCTAAAAAAAATAAAGCGATTCCTTTTGAGGTAGCTTCAGGAAAGATTAAAGTCTGTTTTGCTAATACAGTAAATTCAAGAGTGATAGATACAGTAAGATTATTACTATTAAATAAAGGATTAGTAATGGAAAGTTATATTACTTTTGAAAGTGATATAGACAAAATATTAAAATCATTAGAAGGTGTGGCAACAAGCAATCTAGAAGCAGCAGGAAGAAATGATACAATTACAGGACTTGTAGATAGTATTATAAAAACTGGAATGGAAAGAAGAGCTAGTGATATTCATATTGAACCAATGCAAAATCAAGTAAGAGTAAGATATAGAATTGATGGTGAATTATTTACAGCGGCAAAAATTGAAAAAGAAAAACAAAGTCAAATTATAGGAAGATTAAAAGCAATTTCAAATATGCATCAAGAAAAACAAGAATCACAAGATGGAAGAATATTGCTTTATGAAGATTATAATATTCGTGTATCTTCACAACCAAATATCTATGGTGAGAAATTTGTTTTAAGATTATTAAAGAAAAATACTGTTATTAGAAATATATTTGAATTAGGATTCCCTGGAACAGAGGAAGAACTAAGTAAAAATATAAATAAGAAAAATAGTATAACAATTATTGCAGCTCCAACTGGAGAAGGAAAAACAACGAGTTTATATAGTATAATAGACTATTTAAACAGACCAGAAATTAATATAACTACAATTGAAGATCCAGTAGAAATAAGAATTGAAGGATTAAACCAAATAGAAATAGATAATCGTTCTTCATTTTCTGGTTCACTAAGAACAGTTTTAAGACAAGATCCAGATATAATACTAGTAGGAGAAATTAGAGATAGAGAAACTGGAGAAATAGCAATACAAGCTGGACAAACTGGACATTACGTTTTATCAACAATTCATACAATAGATAGTATAGAAGTAATTACAAGACTAAGAAAAATGGGACTTTCTGACTATGATATTTCAAGTACATTAGCTACTTCAATATCACAAAGATTAGTAAGAAGATTATGTCCAGAATGTAAAAGAGAAAGAGATTATACAGAAGAAGAAAAAAGAATAATCGAAACAATAAGTAAAAAATATGGAGTCGAGTTTGATTTATCAGGAAAAACATATGATGCAATAGGCTGTAAGCATTGTAATAATACAGGATATTATGACAGAATTGGTATCTTTGAAATGTTAGAAATTACAGATGAAATAAAACAAGAAATAATGAATGGAAAATCAAGTATAGAAATTAGAAATGAAGCATTAAAACAAAAGTACAAACCATTAGTTGTAGATGGAATTAGAAAAATTGTACAAGGTTATACCACATTAGAAGAATTAAATAAAAAGTTACTAATTTATTAGTTACAAAGGAGGAAAGATGATGAATATAGAATATATATTAGAAGAAGCAATAAGATTAGATGCTTCTGATGTCCACTTAATATGTGATAACAAACCAATGCTAAGAATAGCAAGAGACTTGGTTCCTGTTGAAGGTAGCGAAGTTCTAACACCGGAAGATATGAGTGAAATTTATGATTATTTGGTAAAAGGAAATATAGATAAAGACGAGGTATTTAATACAACAAGAAAATTGGACATGTCTTATGAATATAAAGATATTCGTTTAAGAGTTAATATATCATTATCAGATGATATACCATTATGTACATTAAGATTAATAAAAAATCAACTACCACCTTATGAGTCACTTGGAGTACCAGATATAGTAAGGAGAATGACATATCAACCACAAGGACTAATATTAGTAACAGGAAAAACCAACTCTGGTAAAACAACAACTTTAAATGCTCTAATTAACCATATAAATGAAAATCAAAATAAAAAAATATTAACATTAGAAAATCCAGTAGAATATAAGCATCATTCTAAAAAATCAATTATTGTACAAAAAGAAGTTGGGAGAGGAAGAGATAGTTTAACTTTTAGTGATGGTGTAAAGAATTCATTAAGAGAAGATTGCGATATTTTAGTTATTGGAGAGATAAGAGATAAAACAACAATGGAAGCCGCAATAGAAATGGCAGAGTCAGGACATTTAGTAATTGGTACATTGCATACTAAATCTTGTGCAGAAACAATAGACAGAATGATAAACTTTTACGAAGTAAGAGATCAAGAATCTATAAAATACTTATTATCAGCATTATTAAAATTAGTAGTATCACAAAGATTGTTAAAAGGTACTGATGGCAAACTAGTGCTAGTGCCAGAGGTAATGGTTGTTGATAATATAGTAGCTGGTATTATTAGAAAAGAAAAATTAAGTGTATCAGAGATAGAAGATGCAATACAGAGTAATTTAGAAAAAGGAAGTATTGGACTAATTAATTCTTTAGCAGAATTATTTGTAGATGATAAAATTACTTTAGACCAAGCAAAATCACAAATTGAAGAAAAAAATATTGAAATATTAAATAGAACAATTATGCAATTAAAAATAAAAAAAGGAAGATAACAGAAAGGAGGGGTTAATTTTATATGCCTACCTATATGTATAAAGCAATGACTAAAACAGGGGTTGTTGTAAGAAATAGAGTTGAATTTGCTAGTAAACAAAACTTAATAAAAACTTTAAAAAGTAATGATTTACTGCCAATATCAATTGAACAAATTTCATATAGTTCTAAGAAAACGCCTAAAAGAAAAAAGAAAAATATAACAGATATTCAAGAAATTATGAAAAATATTAATACAACTCAACTTAATAAAGAAAAGAAAATGACATTGTCAACAAAAGAAAAGATAAATATGTATTTAGCAAAAACAGAAAAGATAACTCAAAGAGATATAGTTGTATTTACACAGAATTTTTACTTGCTAAAAAAAGCAAATTTTAACAATATACATGCTTTAAATACAATAATAGAAAGTACAGAAAATATATCTTTTAGAGGAATATTAGAAGACATACTAGCAGGTGTTGAAGCTGGGGAAAATATGTATACAACAATGGAATATTATTCAAATGTATTTCCATATATATATATAAATATGATAAAAGTAGGAGAGTTGTCTGGTTCTCTAACAAATTCTTTAGAACAAGCGGTAAAATATTTAGATGACACAGAATCTTTAAATAAAAAATTAAGGACAATTTTAATACCAAATATTATACAATTTGTATTATTATTAGTTATGTTAGTTGTAGGAACGTTAGTTGCTATACCAGCTATTCAAGGAATATTTGATGAATTAGGAACAGAGGAAACATTGCCAGCAGTTACTTTATGGTTTGCAGATTTTATTAATAAGGCTATAAAATATTGGTATTTACCAGTATTAATAATTGTGGCTGCTGTAGCGGGAGTATTATTTTATATTAATACACCAAAAGGAAAATATAATTTCCATTATTTTAAATATAAAATGCCTATATTTGGCCAATTAATATTTGCATTAGATTTTTCAAGATTAATGAAAGCAATGTTATTAAACCTAAAAAATGGAATGAGAATACAAGAATCTTTAGAAGTAAGTAAAAATGTCGTAAAAAATTATGTGATGTTATCTATGATAGAAACATCAATAAATAATATATTAACAGGTACATCGTGGATAGAGCCATTTGAAAAATCAGGGCTTGCAAAACCAATGATTACAGAGATGTTAAAAATAGGAATGCAAACAGATTTAACAGAAATGATGGAAAAATTAGTAGAATATATGGAAATAGATATAGATAATATAATGAGGAAGATAATGCAAGTATTGCCTCAGGTTGTGTATGCAATTGTAGGAGTTGTCTTAATTTTCTTCGTATTAGTAGTTCTAGTACCTTGCATCCAAGTATATATGGGAAATTTCTTGTTCTCGGCTTATGGCGTATAATATATTTTTATATATTAAAGTTGATCAGCAATGTGAAAGGAGAATTGCAAATGAAAGTAGGAATTGATTTAGGTGGAAGTCATATTGCAATAGGAGTAGTAGATAGCAGAGGAGTAATTATAGAAAAAATAGAAAAAAGACTAAAAAATGCTGAAAAAAGAACTATAGAAAAATCAATTGAAGAATATATTATTGAAAATGCAAAATTGTTGATGAAAAAATATAAAATAAGTGAAATAGGAATTGCAATACCAGGAACAGTAAATGACGATAAAGTAATTAAATCAGTAAATTTAGGATTAGAAAATTATGAGATTGTAAAAAAATTAAAAAGTAAAATACAAGTACCTATAAAAATAAGAAATGACGCCAAATGTGCAGCAATTGCTGAAAACACGTATGGTTGCTTAAAATCCTACAACAGGAGTATATTTTTAACATTAGGTACAGGCATAGGCGGAGCTGTTATAATTAATAATAAGCTTTTAGATACAGGAAATTTACCTGGTTGTGAGATTGGTCATATGTCAATTGAAAAAGATGGGATTCTATGTAAATGTGGAAGAAAAGGATGTTTTGAAAAATATGCATCTATGAAGATATTAAAAGATAACTTAAGAAAAGCACTTGGATATGATGAAAAAGTAAGTGGAAAAGAATTATTTGAAATAATTAGAAGTAATACTCCAGAAAGTAAAGATTATGATATAATTGAAAAAATATTAAAACAATATATTGAAGATTTAAGCATAGGAATAGCTAATTTAATTAATATATTTGAGCCAGAAGCAATAGGAATTGGTGGAAGTTTTGTTTATTTTGAAGAAGTATTATTAAATAGATTAAAAACAGAAATTATATCAAAGAATATATTGTTTAATCCAAGAGAAAATATTATTATAAAAACAGCTATTTTAGAAAATGATGCTGGAATAATAGGTGCAACTTTATAAGATAATAAAATAAGTTTTTTAATTGATAGAAGCGTGGAAAATTATTTCTACGCTTTTGTTAATTTATTATTTATCTACAATTTGAAATTCTAATTGTAGTTCCTGCATAAATTAAATTTGGATTTGAGATATTATTTAATTTTACAATTTCTTGTACTGTAGTATTATAGCGTAAAGCGATTTGGCTTAAAGTATCTCCGTATACAATCTTGTATAAAATTTTACCACAAGAATTTTGACCATTAGAAATATTATAAGAACTGCTAATTATAATTTTTTGACCAGGAAATATTAAATTAGGATTCTTTATATTATTCAAATTTACCAAACTATTTACAGTTGTATTATAGTTTACAGCAATTTGACTTAAAGTATCACCACGTTTTACAACATAAACAGTACTAGTTGTGCCACTTGAATAATCTGAATTTGTTTTTATAATAAATTGTTGACCCGGATAAATTAAATTAGGATTTTTTATAATCGGATTTAAAGAAACAATACTAGAAACTGTAGTACCAAATTTTTGAGCAATTTCGCTTAAGGTATCACCACGTTTTACTGTGTATACAATTGTATTTTCAGTAGATGAGTTTTCAGAAGTTTCAGGGGTTGGTAAAGGAGTAGTAGAAGATAGAAAAATTCCATTAGTAAATTGATTTCTATCAACATAACCAGAAATTCCATAAACATTACCAGTACTAGTATATTGCCAGCCTACCCATGTATTCCATTTTCCATTACTGCCAGGTTCACGAACACCATAATTTGCTACCCAAAGCGGATATTTAGTTAATTCATATCCAAAAATAGTTCTAGCAGAATAAGCATTACTATATATAACTACATTAGTTTTTGTAGCGTTTTCTAAAGTTTCCAAAAATACCTTTGAAATTTCGTTAATTTCTGATATAGATAAGTTTCCAAAACTTTCAAAGTCCATAGCTAGTCTACAATCAATTTCTTTTCCAGCAATGACTTTAGCAAAAAAATTGGCTTGCTCTTGAGCTTGTGAAGTGGATCTTGCAGTTACATAATGATAGAATCCGATTTTTAAACCATTTGCTTTTGCATTTCTGTAATTAGTTTCAAAATAGGGGTCGATATAGCTTTTTCCTTCGCTAGACTTAATATAAACAACATTAATTCCAGAATTTTTTACATTTGAAAAGTTAATAGTTCTTTGCCAAGAGCTTACGTCAATTCCTTGATAGATAACATCATTAGAAGGTCCAAAAGCGAAGCTAGGTAAGGTAATAGATAGTATAGTGAAAGTCATTATGAAAAATGTATAAATATAATTTGTTTTTTTATGTGTTTTATTCATGATAAACCTCCTTTCTATATAATAGAGAAGAAATCTCTTGCTAGATAATATGCAAAAAATATTGAATTTGATAAAAGAATTGGTTAAAATGTTGAAGTTTAGTTTTCAAATATTTTTCCATTTGGAGTTGACCATTTCTCCAGAAAAAGGATCTTCGAATTCACCATCATGCACTATAATTTTAAGGACTGTGAATCGTAACTCGCAATAAAAAAATCAGAAATAAATTACGACAATATATTGACTTAATTCAACAATATTTGTAAAATGATAGTGTAAATTAAATTTATTTTTGTAAATAGAAAAAAAGAATCTTGAAAATAAAATATCTTTGCTCAGAAAAGTAAATGGTTTGAATACTATTTACAAAAATGGAAATAATTTAAAGAGAAAAATAAAAAAAGAAAGCAGAAAACAAAAGAAGGGAGAAAGTTTTATGAAAACAATTAAAACAGCAAAAAAACAGAAGTTAAAAGAAAACAAAGGTATTACATTAATAGCATTAGTAATTACAATAATTGTACTTTTAATCCTAGCAGGAGTAACAATTGCGACATTAACTGGAGATAACGGAATATTAAATCAAGCAGGAAAGGCAAAAGATAAAACCACAGAGGCTGAATCAATCGAAAGAGTACAAGTTGAAGTGGCAGGTAGTTATGGGATAGATGGAACAATTGATAAAGAGCAATTAAATAAAAATTTGAAAAATATAAATGGTTTAATCTATAATGGAAATGCTTTATCAGATAGAAATAAAATAGCTAACTTACCAGCAACAGTAAGATTAAATGGATATGACATAGGAATAGATGCAAATGGGGGAGTAGAAAAAATCCCAGAAATAATAGCTAAAATTAGAGAAAATCCACAAGCATATTATGGAAAGAAAGTAACAAATTATAAGGCAAGTGATAGTGATACCAATACCTATAGAATATTCTATATTGATAAAGATAATTATTTTAAAGATGGATATAATACAATTTATTTAAAGGCAGATTTTTCAGGCAGTGTGAGTTGTTCAACTTCATATGATGCTAGCCAGACATTAATAAAGAAGATGAATCCATTGTGGGCAACAAAGGGAAATACTGTTGCAGCTAAAACAACGACAATTTCTAATGAAAATGAACAGGCAGCAGCATGGTTATGTGACCCAAGCAAATGGACAGCATATTGTGATACGGATAAAGCTAATTATGCAATCGGTGGACCAAGTGTGGAGATGTATGTAAAATCATATAATCAAACACATGGTGATGATGCATTAGGATGTCAATACCAAACGAACAATGCACCAGGATATATTTATAAAGTAAATAACACAATACAAAATAGTGGTTGGTTCACTAATAGTGATACTCTTGATTATTCAATGAAATATAAAAGTATGTATTGTGGTCAGAATGGAAAGAAAACTGGATCTTGGTGGCTGGCTTCTCCTTCTGCCTATGGCTCTGACCGTGTGTGCTATGTGGAAGGCTACAGCGCGTACTTGATCTGCTGCCCCTATAGCGGCGGTAGCTGTGGGGTGTCCCAGCTAGTTTCTCTAAAATCTAGTTTCATACCTGAAGTAGAAGAATAGAAAAAATGAGAAATTTGAGAGTGTGTCAAGTTTAACTGTGTAAATTTTATGAACTGGTAATATTATTTTGTGAATATTACCAGTTTTATTCTATTCTTTTTCAATGTACTTAAAAAATCTTTCTTCAAATATTTGTACTAGTTCATTTCTGACATTGTTCCAATTTGCTATTCCTTTTGACCATTTTTTCTGTAAGTCTTGTATTCTTAAATAAAGTACTTTCATTAATGCACTTTCATTTACAAATGAGCCCTTTCCTCTTAAACTTTTTCCCTGTGTGGCTTTATGTCACACAGGAAAGACGTTATAGAATTTAGACCTGATTTTATTCTTAAAAAGTTACCTCAAGTTTTATCCAGATTATATAGGGTATTTCTTGGGGTTTCAATATGTGTTTTTATAATCGCTTACGAGAAATCTTGCTTTTTTATGTGTAATGTAGTAGAATAGAGCCATAATATAAAAGAGAAATAATAAAAAGGAGATTTTTTACATGAAAGCAATAGAAATTAGAAATAAATACTTAGAATTTTTTAAAAGACATGGACATGCAGTAATTCCATCTGCACCATTAATACCAGAAAACGATCCATCAGTATTATTTACAACAGCAGGTATGCAACCATTAGTACCATATTTATTAGGAGAAAAACATCCAGAAGGAACAAGACTTACAGATTATCAAAAATGCGTTAGAACAAATGATATAGATGAAGTTGGAGACAATAGACACTTAACATATTTTGAAATGCTTGGAAATTGGTCATTAGGAGACTATTTTAAAGAAGAATCAATAGCAATGAGCTTTGAATTTTTAACAAAGGAATTAGGAATTCCAGTAGAAAAATTATCAGTAACTTGTTTTGCAGGAGATGAAGATTGTCCAAGAGACGAAATTGCAGCAAATGCATGGAAAAAAGCTGGAATTTTAGAAAATCATATATATTATTATGGAAAAGATGATAACTGGTGGATTGCAGGAGAAGAAGGACCATGTGGACCAGATACAGAAATGTTTTATGACACAGGAAAGCCAGCTTGTTCAGATGATTGCCAACCATCATGTGATTGTGGTAAATATGTAGAAATTTGGAATAACGTATTTATGGAATATTTCAAAGATAAAAATGGATATTCAAAATTAAAGCAAAAAAACGTAGATACAGGATTAGGTCTAGAAAGAATGACTATGTTATTACAAGGAAAGGAAACACCTTTTGATACAGAATTATTTGCTCCAATTATGAAAAAATTGGAGGAACTTCAAAAGATAGATAGTATTGAAAGCAGAAGAATTGTAGCAGAACATTTACGCTCAAGCATGATGATTGTTTCAGATGGAGGAAGACCAAGCAATTTAGATAGAGGATATGTATTAAGAAGATTAATAAGAAGAATGATAAGACATATGAATAAATTGCAAATAAACTTAGATGAATTATCAACATTAATTGATATAAATGTTGATAATTTAAAGGAAATGTATCCTGATTTAGCCAAAAATAAAGAAATAATAAAAAGTGTTATATTAGAGGAAAAAGAGAAGTTTGTAAAAACATTAGTAAATGGAGAAAGAGAATTTCAAAAAGAAATAAATAAACTAAAAGACACAAAAAAATTATCAGGTAAAGTTGTGTTTAAACTATATGATACATATGGTTTCCCACCAGAAGTAACAAAAGAATTGGCAAAAGAAAGTGGATATGAAATTGATATGAAAGAATTTGAAGAGCTATTTAAAGCACATCAAGAAAAATCAAGAGCAGGCTCTGAACAAAAATTTAAAGGAGGACTAGCAGAGCAAAATGAAATAACAATAGCTTATCATACAGCAACACATCTTTTAAATGCAGCATTAAAACAGGTTATAGGAGAAAATGCACATCAAAGAGGATCAAATATAACAGTAGATAGAATGAGATTTGATTTTAATTGTGACCATAAAATGACAGATGAAGAAAAAAGAAAGACAGAAGATTTAGTAAACAAATGGATTCAAGAAGGCTTACCTGTAACAAAAGAAGAAATGAAAAAAGAAGATGCTATAAAATCAGGTGCAGAATGTATGTTTATTGAAAAATATCCAGATATAGTAACAGTATATACTATAGGAGATGTGTCAAAAGAATTGTGTGGTGGCCCTCATGTAAATAACACAAAAGAATTAGGAAAATTTAAAATTAAGAAAGAAGAATCAAGCTCATCAGGAGTAAGAAGAATTAAAGCGGTTTTGATAAAAGAATAAATTTAGGAAGCAGAGGAAAAGTTTGATTTAAGAAAAGTTTTCTCTGTTTCAATATTTTAAAGGAGGATTAAAATGGCAGATTGTTTATTTTGTAAAATTATAAAAGGAGAAATACCTTCTAATAAAGTATATGAGGATGACGAAATTTTAGCATTTAAGGATATAAATCCAGCAGCGCCTATTCATATTTTGGTCATTCCTAAAAAACATATTACTTCTTTGGCACATTTGGAGAAAGAAGATGAAGCAATTGTTGGAAGGATTTATGGTGTTATAAATAAAATAGCAGAAGAGCAAGGTGTAAAAGAAAAAGGGTATAGAGTAATAGTGAATTGTGGAAAAGATGGAGGTCAAGAAGTAATGCATTTACATTTTCATTTACTTGCAGGAAAACAATTAGGAGAAAAGATTGTCTAAAACATTTTTACTATTTCATTTTTTATTAAGATATGTTATAATATAAAAAGAAGAATTGTACGGAGGTAAAATATATGTTTGAGAGTAAATATAGTAAAGTTTTAACTGTAATATTAGTAATAGTTATTATAGCAATTATCGGTTTATTAGGTTTTTTAGCATATGATTATTATCAAAATTATATGGTAACAAAAGATTCAACAGATTTTGTTGATAATTTTCAAGGAGAAGTAACAGATGGTGAAGCAAATGAAAATACTACTGTAGCTGATAATAACGATACAAATCCTTTAGACCAAATAAAGGATAGTAATAGCAATTCAACTAAAAAGACTAAAAAGACATATAAAGGATTTGGTGTTTTAGGAACAATGGAAATACCAAAAACAAATTTTAAATATCCAGTCTTAGAAAAAGTAACTAAAAAATCTATAGAAACAGCAGTTGCATTTTTATATGGTTCTGGACTAAATCAAGCTGGAAATAGTGTTATTATTGGACACAACTATAGGAATGGTTTATTCTTTTCAAATAATAAAAAATTAAGTGTAGGAGATAAAATATACGTAACAGATAATGATGGAAAAAAATTAACTTATACAATTTATAATAAATTTGAAACAACACCAGAAGATACATCTTTCTATCAAAGAGATACAGGAGGAAAGGCAGAAATAACATTATCAACTTGTACAGATGATAGTAAAGCTAGATTAATTATATTTGCTAAGGCAGAATAAAAATGGATATATTTATAAAATAAAGGAATTTTAGAAAATTTCTTTATTTTTTTTTTGAATTTGTATATAATAGGAAAGAATAAAATATTGTTATTAAAATTGTTATAAAAACTATGACAATAATTGAATAGCAATAAATAAATGCTAGTTTTAGAGGTGCGAAAATGAATAAAAAAGAGGCAAAAAATAGAATAGAAGAATTAAGAAAACAAGTAGAATACCATGCCAAAAGATACTATGATGATGATGAACCAGAAATATCAGATTTTGAATATGATATGTTAATGGTAGAATTAAGAAATTTAGAAAAAAAATTTCCGGAATTTAATTCAAAAGAATCTTTAACACAAAAAGTTGGAGGACATGTAAAAGAAGGATTCGAAAAAGTAACACATGAAGTTCCTCTTCAAAGTTTGCAAGATGTATTTTCAATAGATGAAGTAAAAGAATATGTACAAAAAATAGAAGAAAAAGCAATAGAAAATGATATAGAAAATAATAAATATGTAGTAGAAACCAAAATAGATGGATTATCAGCTGCTTTAGAATATAAAAATGGAAAATTTATAAAAGGAGCTACAAGAGGAAATGGACTAGTTGGTGAAGATGTTACAGAAAATTTAAAAACGGTAAAAACAATTCCTATGCAATTAAATGAAAATATAGATATAACTGTTCGTGGAGAAGTATTTATTAGTAAGCAAAATTTTGAAAAGATGAATCAAGAAAGAGAAGAAAATGAACAAGAGTTATTTGCTAATGCTAGAAATGCAGCAGCAGGGTCACTTAGACAACTAGATAGTAAAATAACAGCTAAAAGACCATTAGATATATATATATTTAATGTTCAAAAAATAGAAGGAAAGAGTTTTAATTCTCATTTTGAGGAATTAGAATATTTAGAAAAATTAGGATTTAATGTGAATCCTGTAAGAATTCCTTGCGAGAACATGAAAGAAATAGAAAAAGCTATAGAAAAAATAGGAGAAGATAGAGAAAAACTAACATTTGGAATTGATGGGGCAGTAGTAAAAGTAGATAATTTGAAATTTAGAGAAATATTAGGAACTACAGCAAAAACACCAAGATGGGCAGTTGCTTATAAATATCCACCAGAAAGAAAAGAAACAAAATTAAAAGATATAATATGTCAAGTAGGAAGAACAGGAGTTATTACACCAATGGCAATATTAGAACCAGTAAAAGTCGCTGGCTCAACAATTTCAAAAACAACTCTTCATAATGAAGATTTTATTAAGCAAAAAGAGTTAAAAATAGGAGATACAGTTATTATACAAAAAGCAGGAGATGTAATACCTGAAATAGTAGAAGTAAAAAAAGATAAAAGGACAGGAGAAGAAATTGAATTTGAAATGCCTAAAAAATGTCCAGTATGTGGAGCAGAAGCAGTAAGAGAAGAGGGAGAAGCAGCTATTAGATGTACTGGAATAGAATGTCCTGCAAAATTATTTAGAAACTTAGTACATTTTGTATCAAGAGAAGCAATGAATATAGATGGTTTAGGAGAAAATATTATTAGTCAATTATTAGAAAGAAATTTGATTCATAATATTGCAGATATATACACATTAAAATTTGAGGATATAGCATCTTTAAAGAAAAATGGAAAAAAATTTGCGCAAAATTTAATAGACAGTATAAATACAAGCAAAGAAAATGATTTGTATAGATTAATAACAGCATTAGGAATTAGACATGTAGGAGTAAAAGCTTCTAAAATTTTAGCTAGAAAATATAAAAATATAGATAATTTGATGGAAGCAAACTCAGAAGAATTAGCAATGATAAATGATATAGGACCAATAGTCGCAAATAGTATAAGAGAATTTTTTATACAAGAGCAAACAATAGATTTAATAACAAAATTAAAACAAGAGGGAGTTAATACAAGAAATTTAGAAGAAGAAATATCAGACAATAGATTTGAAGGAAAAACATTTGTATTAACAGGAAGCCTTGAAAAATACACAAGAGGAGAAATAAGCGATATAATTGAAAAAATGGGAGGAAAAACTTCTAATTCAGTATCTAAAAAAACAGATTATGTAGTAGCTGGAGAAGATGCTGGAAGCAAATTAAAAAAAGCTAGAGATTTAGGTGTTACAGTTTTAACAGAAGAAGAATTTGAGACATTAAGGGGACAGGTCTAAAATGTCTCATATAAATTACATAATGTTACATGTAACAACAAAACTCGACAAAAATATGAGACATTTTAGACCTGTCCCTCAATGTCTCAATAGGAGGAAAAGATGGAAAATTATACATTTGAACAAATGTGGCTTGATTTGAAAAATGGATATCAAATTTATTATACTTATGTGGGAAATAGATATTTATTGTTTAAAACAGCTGAGAATTGTTATACACAAAAGTTATTATCAGAGCATAAAAAAAATCCACAACCTAGAATGCTAATGCTAACTTTAAAAAGAGTAAGAGAGATGTTTCCTCATATGGAAGATATTGAATATAAAGTTAGTGGAATAGGAGAAAATTAAAATAAAAGGAGAAATATATAATGGCACAGGTAATAGATGGTAAAGCTTTAGCAAAAAAAATAAGAGAAAATTTGAAAGTAGAATGTAATGAATTAAAAGGAAAAGGTATAGTTCCGAAACTTGCTGTAATCATGGTTGGAGATAACCCTGCTTCAAAAGTTTATGTAAGAAATAAGAGCAAGGCTTGTGAAGAGGTTGGAATAGAGTATCAAGAGTTTTTGTTGAAAGAAAATACGACCCAACAAGAATTAATGGATTTGATAAATGATTTAAATAGAAATAAAGAAATTAATGGCATTTTATTACAAAGTCCAATACCAAGACATTTAGATATTAATGAAGCTTTTAAAAGTATTACATATTCAAAAGATGTAGATGGATTCACACCTTCAAGTGTGGGAAAGCTTTGCATAGGAGAAGATACATTTATATCATGTACTCCATATGGTGTTATGAAAATGTTTGAAGAATATAATATTGATTTGACAGGAAAAGATGTTGTTATTTTAGGCAGAAGCAACATTGTAGGAAAACCGTTAATACAATGTTGTTTACAAAAAAATGCTACTGTTACAGTATGTCATTCAAAAACTAAAAATTTAGAAGAACATACTAGAAGAGCAGATATTATAATTGCAGCGATAGGACAAGCAAAGTTTGTAAAAGAAAATATGGTAAAAGATGGTGCTGTTGTTATTGATGTAGGAATAAATAGAGGAGAAGATGGAAAATTATATGGAGATGTTGATTTTGAAAATGTTGAGAAAAAAGCAAGTTATATAACTCCTGTACCGGGTGGAGTTGGACCAATGACAATAGCAATGCTTATGAATAATGTTATAAAAGCTACAAAGCAACAATATAAATAATCAAGTTTTTACATATTTCGTGCACGAACAAAGACGCGGATTTTAAAAGGTTATTAATGTCCGCTTTTGTTCTTTTTTAATGGAATATATTTACAATTTATAATAAAGATGTTATTATAATAATAGTTGGAATCAATTAAATTATATCTTTAGACAAATCTGTCTAGTAATTCAAATTATTAAAAATATATATAAATTAACTTTTAATCTAAAAAGGATTATAAGTTTTTTAAATTTGTAAAGGAGAATGATTATTGGAAAAAAATAAATATTGGGTATGGTTATCGCTAATAAAGGATTTAGGAAGTAGGAAAAAACAAAAACTATTGGAGATTTATAAAACTCCTGAAAATATTTATAAATTAAATAAAAAAGAATTAATAAGTGTAAAAGGGATAGGAGAAAAAATAGCAGATAATATATTAAACGAAAGTATAAGAAAAAATATTGAAAAACATGTTTTATATATGGAGAAAAATAAAATAGATATTATTTCAATAAATGATAGAGAATATCCGCAAATATTAAAGGAAATATATGATCCGCCAATAAGTTTATATATAAAAGGAAACAAAGATATTCTAAACAATCCATCTATTGCAATAATTGGATGTAGAGAAGCATCAGATTATGGGAAAAAGACAGCTAGGTATTTTTCATATAACTTAGCAAATAAAAATATTAATATTATTAGTGGATTGGCAAAAGGTGTGGATAGTTATGCACATATGGGAACGTTATCCACAGTTGGAAAAACTATAGCAGTTGTAGGAAATGGGTTAGATAGTGTATATCCAGTAGAAAATAAAGAGTTGTTGTATAGAATATTAAAAAAAGGTGGAGCCATTATATCTGAATATCCACTTGGAACTAGACCAGAAAAAATGAATTTTCCGGCACGAAATAGAATTATTAGTGGAATGAGTAAAGGCGTTATTGTAATTGAAGCTAAGAAGAAAAGTGGCACATTAATAACTGTTGATTTTGCATTAGAGCAGGGAAGAGATGTTTATGTTATACCAGGAAATATTAATTCTGTTAATTCTGCTGGAACAAATGAGCTAATAAAACAGGGAGCAAAATTAGTGACTACTTATGATGAAATAGAAATTTAAAAACATAGATAAAAAATGTTATAGCATTTTATTGCACAAAATTTATTAAAAAATCGTTACAGTTCAGTAGAAAATTATTATGATGTCCAG
>UMEW01064397.1_pt1 | contig 41750 bp, 52 predicted proteins | sample 1964851 | NCBI WGS metagenome assembly UMEW01 (sample SAMEA4836030, study PRJEB28245) | human gut metagenome | biome: gut microbiome; material: fecal sample | place: Denmark | collected 2008 | reverse complement strand
TGTCACGCTAGAGGTCGACGGTTCGAGCCCGTTCCGGGTCGCCATTTTTTTATTTATTAAAAATAAAAAATGAGTTGACTAATAATTGGCTTGATAGCTCAGTTGGTAGAGCAGGGGACTGAAAATCCCCGTGTCAGTGGTTCGATTCCACTTCAAGCCACCAAACAAATTTATACTGAAAAATTGATATTTTTTAGTAGCATCTAAAAGAGTTGAAGTAGTTTGTATTGCAGTGGCTACTTCTTTTTTTGTGCCAAATACATTTTTTAAAATTTATCTTAAATTCAATTTTAAAAGAAGAATTTAACAGAAAAAAATATTACAAAAATATTAAATTTTTATGACAAATGTAATATTTATTGCAAAAAAATAAAGTATTGTGATATAAATTATATAAAATATAATTGAGAAAGGAAATTAGAAATTATGGGATGGTATGGAGACTGGAATATTAAATATAATGGGAAAGATAGTGATAAATTTGTAAATTTGGCTAAAATGATTATTCCTAACTATGTAAAAAGATTTGAAGAAACTGAAAAAGGAGTATTAGATTGTAAAAGAAATTTAAGTTGGTATAGTGCAGATGTAGATATTTCAAAGATAATGGAATATTTAGATGAAAATGATACAATAGATGTTGAGATAGATGGAGAAACACATCCTATTCGTGGAAAAAGGAGAATTTCAGAAGAAGAAGCCCAATATGATGAATATGCATTTGAAGAAGATGGTAAATATTATGTAAACGATGAATATGATTATGAAAAACAGACTTTTAAAAAAGAAAATGGACAAGTAGTAATAGATAATGAACATCCTGATGGAGACAGGTATATAAGTCCAAAGCTAGGTGTTCAAGAAATGTTGACATACTCTCTTGCTTACCCTGAAAATGCAAGAGAGTCAGAATTAGAAGGAAATACAGATACAGTAGATTCATATATTAGTTATATTGCTCAACAATTTGCTGGAAATGATAAATTTATGCCTGATGTACAAGATTTTATATATACTATATTTGACCCACAAAAGTTAAAAGATTTGACTAATAAAGAATATAATTATTTTTCAAATCTTATAACACCTGATGAAAAAACATTAGCCAAAATAGCTAGTATTAGAGAACAATTTAAAACAGTAGAATCAGCTAAAACTTATCTTGAACAAGTGAAAGAACAAAAACCTGAAGTAGAAAAGCAAGATGAAACTACTAAAAAAGTTGTTCCAAACTTTATTGCAAATATGAGTAAGAGAGATATTAAGCGTTTAGGTGGATTAGAACAATTATTAAGGTTAGTTGAAATGAAAGGTGAAGATTCTGCAAAAGAATTATTATCAATTCTAGGTTATGAAATAAATGATAGCAAAATTCAAGAATCTCCTTCATTGGAAAATTTAGAATTTGAAAAGACAGCATTAGAAAATAAAGAACAACAAGCAAAACAATTATATCAAGAATATGAAGAACAATTACCTAATAGAAAAGAAGATATATCTATTGAATAAATGGAGGGATTTTAATGAATAAATCAAAAAAAGGCTTATTAGTTGTTAATGAAAATAGTATTTTTTATGAAATAAAAACTTTCTTTAAAAGATTGTTCTTTAAAAGTGAAAATCTTGTCAAAGAAGAAAAAATTGAAAAAGTAAAAATACAAAATGAGAATAATAAAACAAGCTCATTTTTAGAAGATATTAAAATAGAAGAAAATAAAGAGTTTAAAGAATTATTATATTTACAAAAACTATTTGAAATGGGCAGAATAAAGGAAAAAGATTTATCTAAAGAAGAAAGAATAGGTCTTGAAAAATTATACAAGCAACAAATATATGATTTAAAAAAATCAATTAATAGCTATAAAAATAAAATAATATCTATAAGAACAAAATTAGTACAAAGTAATTGAATTTACAAGGAGTTGGAGAAAAAATCTAACTCCTTCACTTTGTTTGTTATCTTTTTAAATCTCATTCTTTTTCTCTTTCTTCATGTTTGATTTGTTTTACTGGAAAAGAGTATTTTTTATATTCGTGTTCAAAATGTTTTACAGTTAAGAAAAGATATTGTGATTATGGAAATAAATTATAAAGGAATTTTATGCAGACTGGGAACTTACAGAGTAAATGGAGAAGATAAACCAGCATTGTGGTACATTTCATCTCCAGATGATAAAACTATGTATAAAGCAGGATTTGAAGAATTACATTATGGTGTATTGGGGAAAGTATTAACAGATAAAGAATATAAAAAAATAAAAAAGATAATAAAGAAGACAGAAATAGAAAATGAAATAAATGAAGAATTAAATTCATTATCAAATGAATTGCTTTATGAGATGAAAAAACATAAACTTAAGGGAACTTATAGAATTATTAGGAATGATACTATTGAATGGAAAATACAAGATGATGTTACAATAATGATATTTATTTGTGCTACTAGTTCAGGTGAAGATGATTTAATCGATTTTTATTATAAAGATTCCAATGGAAATGAACATAGATATGGCAAGTCAGATGAGTATCCGCATAGCAATATAATGGAATTATTGAGAAACTATAATGATTATAAATTTGAAAAATGAAAAATTTAAAACAAATTTAGATAGTTCATCATTAAAATCTTACGATATAAAAATCATATTAATGCTATTAAAGAAATATTTAAATCAATATATGCTGATAAATTGCTTGATGAATTGAAAAAATATTTAAGCGAAATAGAATATTAATAATGAACAGAGGAACTCAAGCAGAAAATAGTGAGGAGAAGAAGTTTATGAATAGAATTCTAAATGAAATAAAAGAAATAATTAAAAAAATATAAACGAATACTTACCAGAAGTAAAACCAAGTGATTTAGAAGAAAATGGTACAGTTTATTATATGAATGGAAAAAATGGAACTGAATTTGATTGGTATGTCAATGAACATTTACCTAGTTTTATGGTATTTTACAATGATGAACAAAATCTTGGAGCAGCGAAATTATTAATTTATGCTAATGGAAAAGTTGTATTATACCTTTATGAAGATAAAGGAAATAAACTCATTAAAGAAATAGAAACTTCAATAGAAATTATAGAAGATGAATTATTTAAGTTAGCTGTAATATTAAAAAACGAGACAGAAGACAAGGATATTTGGGATGAAAGTATAGATAAAGTCAATATGGATGTTGAGATAACCGAAGAAGAAATAACTAAATTTCAAGATTCTGAACAATATATGAAGCCAACTAAAAATAGAATGAATTTGTTAAATAAAATGGCGTATCTTTCTAAAAAAGTATCAGAGGAGGGCTGGAAAGTTGGATATATGTGTAGAGAGGAAGCTATGAACGAAAATGATAGTGGGTGGCAATTTTTAGCTGGTAATGAAGACGATAAATACCTTAATAATCATAAAAATTGCCTATTAGTACATGTACAAGATGTATATCAATTAGATCCAGATATTTGGAATTATATTGATAATCCAGTAGGAACAGAACTTATAAGGATATCTTCTAATGAATTTGAGATAGATAAAAAGAATAAGGAAATTTTTGTGGAGAAAAGAAAGGTTTAAAGATATGGAAGAATTATTTAAAGAATTTGAATTTAATGAAAGTACAACCTGTGATATAACAGAAATAAATGGTATGCAATTACCAAGAGACTACCTAGAATTTATGCACGAACATAATGGTGGCGAAGGAGATGTAGGCAAAAATTCATATATGCAATTTATAAAATTAGAAGAACTTACAGATTATAATAATGACTATCAAATTTTTAAGTGGTTTCCTAATTGTTTTGCTTTTGGAGGAGATTTAGGAGGTAATCATTTTTGCTATAATTTCATAACTAATGAATACTTTGCTGTAGATTGTTGTACTGGTGGTTTGGAAGACAGTTACTGCAAGGCTGTATCATTATATAAATTTATTAAAAATTTGGACAAACAATTTGAAGAAGAAAATAATTATGAAATATGAACATAGTTGTTGCCTTAAAATGTAGTTATATAAGCAGAGGAAGACAACAAATCACTTTCTCTAAAACAAGTTACAGATAAAGAATTACTAAAAGAATTGGAAGAATTAACAGATTGGAGGCAATCAGACCGTGAGATTGAAGAGGATTACTTAATAGCATATTACGATGGAAAAAATATTACAAAGACATAGAAGATAAAGAAAATATTATATTTAAAAATATGTATGAAGATACAGAAGAAACTGTATATGTAACATCAATAATATTTGAACCAGAGCCAGAGTTTGATGAAAATAAATCAACAGATAAACATGTTTATAATAAGGAAGATGTAGAGTATGTGCAACTTATTATTGAATAATTTTAAAAGGGAATAGGAGGTGAATGGATGTTTATACTGAAAAAAGAAGTAGCTTAGAATATATGCTACTTCTTTTTTTATTTATTTATCATTTTTATCAATTTTCATATTTTTTCCATAGCGTTTAATTTTTTGCGTTGTAGTTTTCTCAAATTCATTTTCACGTATATCAAAGCCTTTAATATGTTTATAATTAGGAAGTTTTTTATTAACACCTGCTACTACATCTGAAACAACTTTCCATACTTCCTCTTTAGTAGGAACGCTACCCTTTAAATATTCTGTAATAGCTTGAATATTAGGATATATTTGAGCATTAATATAAGTTTCATCATCATTTTCTTTTTGAATTCCGAGTACCAAAGATTCAGAAATAAGTGGACTATCATTTAGATAATATTCAACTTCTTCTGGATATATATTTTTACCATTTTTAGTAACAATAACACTTTTACACCTACCAGTAATATATAAATAACCATTTTCGTCTATCTTACCTAAATCACCAGTATGAAACCAACCATCAATAATAGTTTGTTTTGTTTTTTCTTCATCTTCATAATATCCAAGCATAACATTTGGACCTTTTACAATAATTTCACCAATACCTTCTTCGTTAGGAGAATCTATTTTATATTCTACATTAGGAATAGGTAGTCCTGCACTGTCATCTTTTTGGAAAAAGTCAGTATTTCCAGCAACTAAGGGAGAACATTCTGTTAAACCATAACCTTGTAAAGTATTTAATTTTAAATTTCTAAAATCAGAAACAATAGTAGGATTAGCAGCTGCGGCGCCTACAATAAATACACGTAATCTACCACCTAATGTGTTTTTTACCTTTGTTTTTACTATTTTTTTCATAAAGAAAGGTAAAGAAGAAAAAGGATTTTCATCGTTTTCTTTTTTATATTTATCTGGTAATGTCTTATTCATGTTTTTTATAATATTCTTGTGTAAATTTTCTAATAATAATGGAACACATAAAATAACAGAAGGATGAAATTCCTGCATATTTTTTGCAATATATCTTAATCCTTCACAATGAGCTATACTAGCACCGCTATATATAGGAAGCAAAAATCCAATTGTACATTCATAAGTATGATGCAAAGGAAGGATAGAGAAAAACAAATCACTTCTTTTTACTTTTACAATTCCATAAATAGATAATATATTAGAACATATATTTCTTTGAGAAAGACAAACACCTTTTGCATTTCCAGTTGTACCAGAAGTAAAAAGCAGAATACGTAATTCATCTGGATTTATTTTTATAGAATCAAAATCAGTTATTCCATCTAAATAAGCAGCTTTACCTTCATTTAATAAAATATTAAATTTTTCGTCAAAAGTAATGAATTTAGTATCTGGATTTTCAACTTTAGAAATGTTTTCTAAAATGTTTTGCAAATTTTTATTGTCGCCTAAAATACATACGGTTTGTGAAACATTCATAAAATTAATAACATCATCAGTATGAAGTTCTTTGTCAATAGGAACTACGATTCCTACAATAGATGCTGCAAGATAAGAAACGCACCATTTATAACTATTTTTTCCTATGACAGCAATCCTTTTATTTAAAAAGCCATTTTCAATTAAGCTTGTACCAAGATATACAACATCATTTTTTAATTGTTCATATGTAATTGATTTTATATTACCATCTGAATCCTTCATTTTAAAAGCGGTTCTATTACGATAAATATCACCAGATCTATATAGCATGTCCTTAAAATTTGTTACTTCTTCTGTTTTATGATATTTCTTTTTTAGTTGTTCTGAAATATTAGGTTTATTCTTCATTTTTTCCTCCTATAAGTTTTTCTATTTATATCTATAAAAATTAAAATTTGTATCTTTTTTTAATGTTATATTGCCATTATAAATGGATTGACTGTCTAAGTCTAATGGAATGTCAATATATATTGTACATTTGAATTCTTGACTTAGATTATTTGTTACATAAACGTCAAATGAAAAGCTACAAGCAATATTATTTAATAATATATTACATCTTTTTAATAAAGAACCGTCATAAGTCATAGGTGTTGATGTATCAGTAATAGTATAATCGGTTTTAATATTATGATTAATATAACTAAGAACAATTGGATTAGCTAAATTATTGTATAGAGTAGGTTTGTCTAGATTGACTTCATCTTCAGAAGTTATATTAAAATCTAAATTTTCATTTATTAAATTTTCTTCTGATATTTCACTTTTTGCAAAATTGTTTATGTTTTTATAATATAGCTTTGGTTCGCCTAAAGTAGGAGATGAAGTGAATTTTATATTATTAATAGATACTTTTTTTAAAGTATTTTCCAAAGTCTTTTCTTCAGATGTACTAGTTATAAACAAAGCAATATCTGTATATTGATATAAATCTTCAATTGTAAAATTAGAATTAGATGCAGTTTTATTTTTTGCATCACAACTACTAAAAAAAGTAATCTTATTAATCTTAAAAATTGTATTTTGATTTTTACTTGCAAAAGGTAAGATATCGTTTTCAAAGTTAGCTTTTAACATATGTCTGTTAAAAATAAAAAAACTAACAAAAAATATAAAGACAAGTAAAATTACAATAATAACAATTAATAAATTTTTTTTCTTATTCATAACTCCTCCTTAGTAAATGCAAATATATAATAGTATAATTTAAAAATAAAATCAAGTGAAAATTCCATAAATTTAAATTGACAAAAATAGACCAAAAAGGTAGAATTATATTAGGTGATAGTATGAAATCAAAAGATAAAGGAAAAAAATATATAAAAGTAACATTGAAGAATATAATTATTTGTTGTTCTTTTGCTATTATTATATTATGTTGTATTTCATTTTATAACTATTATTTTAATAAAAATGAGGTTTATGCTAAAGAAACGAACAATATTAAAACAGACAATATAAAAATAAGTAATGCACAATTGATGAATTTAGATGAAATAGTAAATAATAATACACAAAACAAACAAAAAGAAGAATATATAACAGAAGAACTAGAACTAGAATATATTACTATTTATCAAACAAATAGCAATTTATCAAAAGGGGTAATTCAAGTTATTCAAGAAGGACGAGAAGGTAAACAACAAATAACTAAGAAAAAAATATATGAAAATGGAGAGATTATATCAGAAGAACAAGTTAATAGTAAAATAACAAAAGCAGCTGTTAATAAAATTGTAGAAGTTGGTACTAATAATTATAAAAGTAACTACAAGGTAAAAATAGGAGATGTTGTTTATGTAACTTCTGATAGAGCTGAGGTTATGACAGAACCAAATGAAAATACGCAGAAAGTAGCAACTTTGGCAAAAGGAAAAGAATTAAAAATAATATCAATACAAAATGATTGGTACAAAATATCTTCTTCTGATGTAACAGGATATGTAAAAATAGAGAATACGACATATATTAATAAAGATAATGAAAACGAACAAGAAACAAACATATCTAATTCATCAAATTCTATATTAAAACCTAGTTTTGATATGGCATTAAATAAACCAAGTGGACTTAGTCTAGAACAATTCAAAAAAGTTTTAAATGATTCAAAAGATACAAATAAAATTTTTGCTAATAATGCAGAATATTTTTATTACATAGAAAAACAATATAATATAAATGGCGTATTTGTTGCAGCAGTTGGAATACATGAAAGCGCTTGGGGAACTTCTAAAATTGCGATAGAGAAGAAAAATTTATTTGGATACGGAGCTTATGACTCTAATCCTTATAATGGAGCATATAATTTTTCAAATTATTCAGAATGTATTGATTTGATTTCAAGAGTGTTTGTAAAATATTATTTAAATCCATCAGGAACTAGTATATATGGTGGAGAAAAGGCAATAGGAACTTATTATAATGGAGCTAATTTAAAAGGTATTAATCAAAGGTATGCTACAGATAAAAATTGGGCAAATGGTGTTTATACATATATGAAATATTTATACAATAAATTGTAAAAAATTCTTGCTATTTTTTATAATTTATTGTATTATATAAAAGTATAATGCTTATAAGGAAGATTTTGCCGAAAAAGCGCTAAGAAAGGGGCATAATAAAATGAAAAAAACAATAATAATTGTTACAATTTTTATGATATTAATTGGAATATTTTTATGCATAAATAAAACATATGCAGCAGAAAAAGCAATAGACAATGAAACAGAGAGCAAAATAATAGAAATAAAAGAAAATGCAATGAATTCATTAGAAGATTATAAACAAAAATATGGATCAGATGCTTATGGATTTGTAGCGTACATATTAAATTTAGTTAGAATTTACAGTATTCCGTTATGTTTCTTAGGAATTGCAATTGGAGCAATTCATCAATATGTGATAGGAATTAGAAAGTTGGACACACTAGAAAAGGGAATGGCTTTAATTGTAAGCTTTGTAACAATATTAATTATATGCCAAATTTTACCGTTAGCATTTGCTGTGTTTGTAAAATTTGGAAGGGGGTAACAAATGAAAGTTTTATTTGCTGTAAGTAATGAAGAAATATCAGAGTCGATAGTAAAAAAATATCAAAAGGAATATAAACAGATTATTTCTTACAAAAATGTTTATTACTTTAATGCAATATTAAAAGAATTACAAAAGGATAAAACTTATGATAGAGTAGTAATAAGTGAAGATTTAGAAGCTTTTACTAATACACAATATGATCAAATAGATAAGTTTATTTTTGAGAAATTAGATAGTATAAGTGATGAGGCTTCAAATTCAAGAGGTAATGATATACCAATTATTTTAATCTGTTCAGATAGAAGAGCAAAATCTGAACAGATGTTAGTAAAATTATTTGGAATTGGAGTTTATAATGCAATTATTGGGACAGACAGAAGTGTAGACGAAGTTTGCAGATTAATCAATAGACCTCGTTCTAAAAAAGAAGCAAAAAATTATTATAAAATAGATTCTGAAGATGTAAGTTATCAAAGTGAAAATGAAAATGATGTTAGTGAAATGGAAATACAAAATATTCTTGCACACTATAAAAGACTAGGGAAAAATGAAGATAGATATGTAGACAGTTTTAATAATATAGCAGCACAATATAATGATGTACAGCTAAGAATTATCAGTAAATTTCTTCCTTTAAACGTGCGAGCAGTACTAGAGGAAAGATCACCAAGATATCAACAAATAATGTCTTTTAATAATAGTGTTTCTGATAAATTAAGAAAGCCTAAAAAAGAAACTACTGAAGGACCTAGTGAAAAATTATTAATGCCAAAAACTAAAGACAGAATAATGTCAAAACCAGTAGTAATACCATCATCAATCAATATGAATAGTACAAAAAAACTATCTAAAATTAAACCACAACCGGAACAAGAAGAAAACTATCAAAAACTAGAGCTAAATAACGGAAATATAAAAGAGCAGAAAAAAAATGAAAACTATTCTACAATAGAACAAAACATAATACCAGAAGAGCCAATTGTACAACCTAAAAGAGGAAGAGGTAGACCACGAAAAAATCCTATTCCAGAGGTACAAGAACAGGCAATACCTGTTAAAAGAGGAAGAGGTAGACCACGAAAAAACCCTGTTCCAGTTGAACAAAAAATAGAACCACCTGTTATTCCAATGGAGCCAGAAGATAAAGATACAATTTTGCCAGGATTTGAAGAAGAAATTTTACCAGAAGCTTCTAATGATCCAATAACAAGAAATACAAATAATATAGAGAATGAAGTTTTACCAGGCATTGGACAAAATAGTGAACCAGAAGAATTTTTACCTGGATTTGAACAAAATGAAGAACCAGAAGAATTCTTGCCTGGATTTGATTCTCAAAATAATATTAGATACCAAGAAAATACAAATATGAGACAACCACAATTTGAAAAAAGAACAGAATTTACAAGGCAATCACAATTTCAAGAAAATCAAGAACAACAAAGATTTCAAATGCAGCCTGAAATAGAAAATGTTGACCTTTCAAGCTTATTAACACCTGATAAAAAAATAGTTACTTTTGTAGGAACAAGTAAAAATGGAACATCATTTATTGTTAATAATTTAGCAGAATTAATATCTTCTACAGGAATTAATGTAGCTATATTAGATACAACTAAAAATAGAAACTCATACTATATTTATACAAAAAATGAAGAAGAATTAAGAGAGATTGCTACTAGAAGCATTGATGGACTTGCTAATGGGGTAGCAACAGGAATACCTGTAAATAAAAATTTAACGGTGTATACTTCTTTGCCAGAAGAAGGAGATGCAATTATCCAAGTAGACAGAATATTAGAAACTTTGTTAAAAAAACATTCTTTAATTTTGATTGATACAGATTTTTTAACTCCAGTAGGATATTTTAAACAATCTCAAGAAACATATTTGGTACAAACTTTAGATGTATTAACAATTCAGCCATTAACAGCTTTTTTAAGAGAATTAAAAGCTAAAAATATATTAAATGAAAAAAAATTGAGAGTTATTTTAAATAAAACAGTAAAAATTAGAGGAATAACTGAAAAAACTATTATTGGAGGAATGGCATACTATAATGATCCTGCTATGTCATTTATGACAGAACTATTTGATAGGACGTTGATGAAATATGTTGCTATACCTTTTGAAGAAGAAACTTATATAAAATATTTAGAAAATATTATAGAATGTAATATTTCACTAAAAGGATATTCTAAAATATTTATGCAAACATTAAAAGAACTAGCAAATATGGTTTATTCACAAACAAATACTTATAGACCACCTACAGCTAATGGATATAATATGAATAATACTTTTACTCCAAATATGAATAATACATTAAATCAAATGAAGAACAATTATTAAATAAAAACAGAAAGGGGAAAAAATAAAGTGACGATGCTAATAATAGTTGGAATATTAGTTCTTATTGTAGTTGGACTAATAATTTATAATATAACAATACACAAAAAAATACAGAAATTTAAAAATATGAATCAAAGAATTACAAATTTATATGTTGTTCAAGATTTTATGAATGCTATAGGAGAAACATCAACAGTAGATGAAAAGATAAAGAAAATAAACGATATTTTAATTGAGAGATATGAAATTAAATATTCAACTATCGTAGTATTTGATGGAACTGAATATCAAGTTAAAGCATCTAATGTTGACCAAAAGCATTGGGATGCATTAAGATCTTTACATGATGTAGATATGTTTAAAGATAGCATTGAATCTGCAACACCTAAATATGTAACAGTTAATAATGAAAACGAAAGACTTCCTTATCAAAAAATGGAATTTGGAAGAGCTAAATCAGCTATATTTTTCCCTTTATATATAGATAATGTTTATATTGGTTATTGGATCATAGAAAGTGGAACTCCACATGATTTCGACAATGTAGACACAACGGTATTAGAAGTTATTAAAGAAAATATTGTTTCTGTTTTAAAAACAGTAGTACATCAGAAAACTTTAGAGTCTATTGTTAGAAAAGATTTATTTACAGGTTTATATTCAGAAGAATATTTATATGGAGAAGGTAAGAAAATAATTGATCAATATACAATATCTACAATGTGTATGTTTAAAATAATTAATATACAACAAATTAATCAAGAATATTGTAGAGAATTAGGAAATAAAGTTATAACTCAAATAAGCGATTATATAAGAGAAAATATATCATCTGAATATGTATTTGTTAGATATATGGGACCTAAATTTGTAATTGCATTTTCAGGAGTTGAAGCAAGTGGAGTGGCTGACTTTTTAAATGAAATTAAAGAAAAAGTAGAAAACATGAAAATACAATTAACAGAAGAAGAAATAGAACATTTAAATTTAGATGCAAAATTAAAAAATAAATTATCTAAAAATGTTAAAGAAATAGCAATACCAAAGTTGAACTTTGTAATATCTTCTTATTATAAAGGAACAGGACTTGAAGAAGTGCTAAAAAAATTAGAAAAATATTTAGATACAGCAGATGTTAATGAAAGTGACATAACTAATATATAAATAGAGGAGGTTTAAGACAATGGAATTTGATAAAACAATGAATTTTAAAGTAGAAAGAGAAGAAAACACAAAATGTAGAGAAGTTTTAAAAGAAGTGTATCAATCATTAGTAGAGAAGGGATATAATCCTATAAATCAAATAGTAGGATATATATTATCAGGAGATCCAACTTATATAACAAGTCATAATGATGCTAGAAACAAAATTAGAACGATTGAAAGAGATGAATTACTTGAAAAAATGGTAAAAAACTATATAGGGTTAGAAGATTAAAATGAGAATTTTAGGAATAGATTATGGAGAAGCAAGAGTCGGAATAGCGATAACAGATCAACTAAATATAACAGTTCAAGGATTAGAAACTATACAACGAAATGGATCTGATAAGGTAATATTGCGAAGATTGGATGAAATATTTGAAAAATATGAAGTAGATACCATCGTTGTAGGAATGCCATTAAACATGAATGGAACAATGTCTGAAAGAGCTAAAATAACAGAGCAATTTGTTCATAAGTTAAGATGTAAATACAATAAAATGGAAATTCACACTATAGATGAAAGATTAACAACAGTAGAAGCTCATAAAACTATGAACTTTTTGGAAGTGAACAAGAATAAAAAGAAAAATATAGTAGATACTATATCTGCGGTTTATATTTTAGAAACATATTTAAATAAATTAAAAAATACGTTGCAAAATAATTAAAAATACGATATTATATTTAAAAAATAAATAAATATTAAAAAATTGAAAGGAGAAAAATTATGAACGAAAATTACGAAGGTGAGGAATTAGATAACATAGTAATATTAAACGACGAGGATGGTAATGAAGTAAAATTTGAATTTTTAGATTTAGTTGAATTAGATGATGAGGAATATGTAGTATTATTACCAGTTACAGTAGAAGGTGAAGAAGAAGAAGGAGAAGTAGTAATATTAAAAGTAGAAGATAATGACGATGAAGATTCAGACGAAGAATCTTATGTAAGTATTGAAGACGAAGAAATCTTAAACAAAGTATTTGAAATATTTAAAGAAAAATTCAAAGATGATTTTGATTTCGTTGATTAATCAAATTGATTAAAAAATATAAAATTATATATCAATATAAATAGGGTATTAAGGTAGGAAGGTGAAGGAAAGAAAATAAAAATCTTGACTTCACTTTTTTGCATAATAGTACAATAGAAAAAATAAAAAAATATCAAAATATATTACATTTTTTGATAGAAAGAGAGGAAAAAATGAAGAACTTTTCAACATGGATGTTAGTTATGTTTATGATACTATTTTGGATATTGAGAATTATTGTAGCAGTAAGTGCCGAACTTAATTGGGATTTAGGAGCACTTAAGCCACTAAATCAACAAGTTGAAATCATATTACTATTTGTAGTGTTAGTATGTGTAATATTAGTAGTGAAAAGAAAAATGTTAGGAGGACTTATATATTTATTAGCATATGGAATGTATTTTGGAGTTGATATAGTAAATAATTTACAAACATTAATATCAGCAGTAGAGTCAAATATAGACATAAATTTATATATGAATTTATTACTATCATTAATAGGAATGATATTACCAATATCAGTATTATTAGACTTATTGATGGATAAAAGCAGAAAAAATCATCCAAAAGACAAAAAAACGGATTGGTTTTATGATAATGAACAATTTGATAGAAAAATGGACGAAAGAGCAGACAAAAATAATTATAGGACATTATAGGGACAGGTCTTGTTTGTCTCATTTGGATTTTAAATGCAATAGTTAATAATATAAATATCAAATATGAAAGAGGAAATATGATGAATAGTAAAACATTAGAAAATATTTATAATGAGTGCCTAGAAATAGCTAATATGATTAAAAATCCAACATTGAAAAAATGTTGTAAAAATATATATAATGATTATAAAGAAAAGCTAATAAATAAACCGGCTACACCTGGTTCGCATCATTTTTTTAAAGGAGGATTATTATTTCATATATATAGTGTTACAAAAAATGCAATGGCAATTTGTGATTTGTATCCTAACTTAGATGTAGATAAAGATTTGATAATTTTTGGTGCATTAGTGCATGATATAGGGAAATGTAATGATTTTAATGATTTTTCGGATAGTGAAAATTATAATTCTATAAATGGTAATAGTATGGATTTATTAGGACATTCTTATGAGGGAACACATATTGTTGAAAATTATTTAAAAACTTATGATATAGATGAGCAATTTAAAAATCAGGTTATACATATGGTAGGTAGTCATATGAATGAATATAGCGAATGGGGAGCTTTAGTTTTACCTAAAATGCTCGAAGTTATAATTATAAATTATGCTGATAGTATGGATGCGTATCTGGAACCAGCACACAAAATTATTAAAGATGCCAAAAAAGGTGAAAAATATAAAGTTGAAAATGCACCAAGATATTATTATAAATCATTAAATCCATATTACGAAAATGATAATATAAAATAGAGAATTAATGTAAAGTGAGAAAGTATGAAATGAAAAAATAATAATTAAAAAGTGTCTAATGAGACAATAAAAAATTTAAAAGAACTGGAAAGAAACAATCACAAAATAAAGAAATTGAATATATTAGAGGAAGTAGAGTAGGAAAATATGGATTTGAAATATATAAATAATGGCAAATATATAGATGAAATAGAAAAATTATATTTAAAGTCTTTTCCGGAAGATGAAAGATTTCCTTTTTGGATACTGGAAGAATGTTCTAAAAAAAATGATCCTGATTTATATGCCATTATTGATAATAATAGATTTGTTGGAATGTGTTATATTATTAATTGCGATAAAGCATATTATATTATGTATTTAGCAGTAGAACCAGATTTGAGAAATAAAAATTATGGTTCTAAAATATTAAGAGACTTAAAAGAAAAATATAAATTATTGTTTTTGTCAATTGATGAACCAATTAATAGTATAAGTATTAGACGTAAAAATTTTTATTTAAGAAATGGATTTTATGATATTAATAGATTTTATGAGGATGCAGGTATTAATTATGAAATATTATGTACTGATGATAAATATGAAATAACTGATGATATTATGAAGATGAGATATGCCAATATGACAAATAATTTTAAACTACTTGAAGTTATATCAAATACATTTAATATGAATACTATTAATTTGAAAAGTAAGAATATAAAATAGAGGAAATAAGGAAATAAGATGATAAAAAGATATAAAAAGAATGAAATTGAAAATCTAGTTAAAATACTAAAAAATGATGGTGTAATTAGTGTGCCAACTGATACAGTTTTTGGTATATGCGCTAGAACAAATTCAGAGACAGCACATGATAAATTAATAGCTGTAAAAAATCGTCCAATAAAAAAGTCATTTCCTGTAATGTGTGCAAATGAAGAACAGATAAAAAACATAGCTATTGTAAACGATGTAGCCAAAAAATTAATTAAATCATTTATGCCTGGGCCAATTACATTAGTATTAAAGAAAAACAAGGATTTACCAGAACATGTAACAAACGGAAAAGATACAATTGCAATTAGAATGGCAACATCAGAAACAATAAAAAAATTAATTCTAGAATTAGGAAGTCCAATATTTATGACAAGTGCTAATCAAAGTGGAGAACCTACTTGTACCAGTTTAGATGAAATAGAAAAAATGTGTCCAAAATTAGATGGAATGCTGGAAGGAAATGTGATTTTTTCAAAAGGAAGTACAATTATAGATTGTAGTGCTGATGAGATAAAAATATTAAGAGAAGGTCCAATAACAATAGAGCAAATAAATGAAATAGTAAATTATAATTTAAGAAAAAGAAAGTGATAAAATTATGAATATGTATCAAAAAAGAAAAGTAAGACAAGAAAAAAGAGAAAATAATAATGAAGAAAAAAATCGTCAAATTGCCCCAATTTCGTGGGATAGTGCGACAAATAGACAACTTCCTGAAAATATTGATAATATTAAATTTTAGAAGATTTTTTGTATTTCTAAGGTGCTTTTTATAAAAAATTTCTGAAAAATATGAGTGTAAGATTTATGAAAAACAATGGAAAGGATGTGAATTATGTTAGAAAAAAATTTTAAAAATATTATTAGTATATTAAAGAAGAAATTATAAATACGCAAATTAAAACAATGCAAGAAGTTAATAGCAATTTAATTATGTTGTATTTTAGATTGGGAAAAATTGTTTCAGAAAACAAACAATATGGAAATAATTTTACGAAGAAAGTGTCAACAGAACTTAAATTAACTTTTCCTAATATGAAAGGTTTTTCTGAAAGAAATATAAGGTCAATGAGATTATTCTATGAAGAATATGCTGATGATGCAAAATGGCAACAACTTGTTGCCAAATTACCTTGGGGACATAATTTATTACTAATTGAAAAAATTAAAGATAAGGATATTAGACAAATATATGCCTAAAATACTATTAAAAATGGCTGGAATAGAAATATACTAGCTATTCAAATTGAAACAGAATTTCATAAAAGAATAGGTTGTTGAATTAAAAGCAAGTGAATTTAAACCAGAATATATAGGACAATTAGGATTTTATGTAACAGCAATTAATGAAACAATAAAAAAGAATGTGATGCACCTACGATTGGCTTATTATTATGTAGAGGAAAGAACAGAGTAACGGTAGATTGGTCTTTGAAATCCACAAATATTCCTATAGGTGTTTCAACTTATAAAGTGAAAGAACAACTACCAAAAGAATTAATAGATAAATTACCAACAGAAGAAGAAATAAACCTATATTTAGATATAGATGAAACAAATAAATAGTAATTTATCGAGGAGGTATATGTATGAAAAAAAATATTATTGTAATTTGTGTTATATTAGTAATCATATTACTTGGGATAATGTTATTTAATGCAAGAAAAGAAATAGATGATACTATAACAGATGAAACTGAATTTTCACATTCAACTATATATGATGAAGGTGGAAATTTGATATATGATGCATCTAAATCAAAAGAAATTGAAGAAATTATTGAAAATACAACTATTCAAGGTATAGTGGAATTAAATCATAATGGATATATTTATATATTTAATGGGCAACATTTTGGAGAATATGGGCTTGAAATGAAAGAATATACTAGAGCTAATATCAATGATAAAAAACAAGAATGTATAGATTATTACACATTAGAAAAATATGATACAAGTTATATTCAAGAGGGAGATATAATAATTTGTACTGGAGATTTAATAAAATACAAATATACTATGGGAGATAATGATTTTGATACAAAAGAAAATGATATAATGGTATTAAAGAAAGATGATTTCAATACGATGCGACAAAAAGTTTTGGAGAGTGAAAATCCAGTAATAACTGTGGAAGATGTTTTTATTTTCGATAAAAAGGATGATGTAACACCAGCAGTAGAATCGCATTTGTATTTAAAATATGATATTGAAGATAATACAAATCCAGATATAGTGCATCACTTTCCATTTGGAGAAAAAGTTTATGTGACAGATGCAACAGAAATTAAAGGAAATTTACAAAAAGGTAAAAAAGTAAAAGTAGAATATGATTATAGTGATGAAGAAAGTAATAATGCTAAATATGCAGATGAAAGGGTAAAATTAAAGTCAATAGAAGTTATTGAGAAATAACACTATAAAGGTGTGATAAGTAATGAAAAGATTAAATTATATATTAGTAATAATTGCTATAATAAGTGTTATATGTGCTATTTCACTTTTCAACAAAGAGGGATATGCAATAAATATAAGTTCTAAAAATAAAGAGTTAATCAAAGAAACATTAAATGGAGAAATAGATAATACTGATAATATTACTAAAATTATATTAGGGCAAGGCTGGAACTCTGGTAAATTAACAATTTATCACTCTTTCGGAAAAAAAGAAACTTTGTATATTACAGAGGGAATGTTTAAATTAGGAGAATTAGAAAAATATATTAAGGAAAATGGTCATAATTTAGATGATATAGGCTTTGTTTTAATAGGGATTTCTAGCTTAATTACATTATATTTATTAGGTTACAAATATATCAATAAAAATAAAGCCAAAAGATAAATTACAATTTAGTGTTTGATAAAAAACAATAAGTTAAAATAGTGTTACATCAGAAAAATGTAGTTCTATTTTTGATACTTTGTAAACCCACTATATTTAGGCAAAAAATTAATATGGTTTGATAAAGTAATTTTTTAAATGTAAGAGTAAAACAGGTTTTAGAAAGGGGAGGGAGTAATGGAAGTACAGAATAAAAATAATATAAGAGTGATATTATATATTTTAGTATTAATAGCAGTATTTAGCATTATATTTTTGATATTTAAAATTGAAATATTAAATGAAAATCTAGAAGAAAATAATGTAGGGCTAGTTGATGAAAATACTATACTTCCTACTCCAGATAGAATAATATATAAAAATATAAATAACAAATACATAATTGTAAATTCATGTACAAGTGCATATACCCAAATATATTCTGAATTGTATAATAGGACTATAAACACTATTGAAGGAAAAGTATATTCAGAAGAAGAAATAAGTCAAATGCAAAATAACGGTAGTTTTATAGAATTTGATTATGATACCAAAAGCAAAAATTATGTATTTATGCTAGATGAAAAAGAAATAGGCATTATAAAACGCTTTTCAGATTGTGGTCAAGTAATACAAACATCTTTACCTGACAAAGATAAACTAATAAAAAAAATTGATACCATAACAAAAGATATTTCAACGAAATATGATTTTGATACAGAATATAATTTAAATTCAGAAAATAAGCTATCAAAGGTCGAAACTAATTTAAACTTATCACAAACAAAAGTAACAGGAGTATATCAAAAGGTTATAGAATATAGCGAAGATGAGTATAATTCTATATTAAATAAATTGAATTTTAAAACAAATGAAGAAATGCCTAAAGTAGATTTTAATAAACAAACTGTTATTGTAACAGTATCAAGATATGAAATCAAAGATATAAAGAAAAATATTGGAAATATAAAATATAAATTAGGAAATTTTCTTGATGAATATAGCATTAATATTTATATAATAAGTAAAGTAGTTAATTCAAAATGTATATATTTTAACATAGATTCAGATAAGACAAATGTAAGTACATTTTCTACAAATAATAAAGAAAATGGTATTGAATATTATGTTCAAAATGGTAAATATTATGCAAATATAAATAATAAAAAAACAGAAATACTATCGATAGAAACAGCAACTGATATAGCAGAAAAAGAAACTAAAAAAACAAAATATCAATATCAAAGTTGGAAATCTGAATTTTATCGTGGAGAAAGCATAGATAACTCAATTTCAGGAGAGTTAATTTTAGGACTAGATGACATTAGTAGACTTTATCATTGGAGAGCAGAGTGGCAGAACGAAGAATACGAAGGAAAAATAATGTGGAAAATAAGGTTATTTGATAAAAATGATCCATTAACAAGTTTATATATCTATGTTGATACCATAAATGGAGAGATTATAGGAGCAGGAGCTTCTAGTGATTAATAGAAAGAAAGGGATAGAAGATGGCAATATTATATGTAGTAATTGCATTTATATGTTTAATAGTCCCATTGATTTTAACACTACTAAACATAATAAATCTATTTAAGAAAAAGAAGATAAAGGAAAATTTAATTGATATTTTGACATTTTTATTAGGTATTATTTTAACTATATTACTGTATTTTATTTGTGGATTTGAAGATTATAATGTAGCATTAAGACTAGGTGGAGGAGAAATAGATGTTCATAGCCCTATAGCCTCTTGGAGCTATCCAACAGTTTTAGCAATATTTTTATTAGGAATTATATCTTATGGTTTAATAAGAATAAAAAAATTAAAGCTACCACCGTTAGTAATTGTAGGGGCAATGTCAGGAATTTTTATATGTTCAATATATATGATAATTTTTATAATACAATTAAGCAAAAATATTCTAGAGTTAGCAATTTTCGGAATACCATATTTAATAATATTTCCTATTAACTATATTTTATGTAGTATAAGAGCTGAAATAGAAATTATGAAAAAATATAAAGAACAAAATATAAAATCAAAAGAATATAACAACAAGTTTTTAAATAAATGTAGTAAATTACTTTATAACATAGATAATTGGCCTATAATTGCAATTATTTTTTCAATACCACTCATAGTTGTTCTTGTATGTATATTAGTGTTGTTTGGTCAAAGACCAGATGAAGCAATAAAAGCATTTCTAGAAACAAGTGATTGGACTTTATCAACAAAAATTTCTCCACCATCAATCACTTATGACGGACATTATTTGTGTACTGTTTCTTTGAGAGGGCATAAGAATATTGTCAAACCTATAAGAATGGGAATTAGAAGAGGAGAAAAAATTGTAGTTAATAGACAATTATGTGTTGCAAATGCGTTTGAAGATTTAGTACAAGAGAGAATGCCTAGATTTCATCATTTTATAAGATATATATATGATAAATATGGCTATCCACTTTCAAAACATATAAATACTGCACTTCAAGCAGATATTACATATATATTAATGAAACCTTTGGAATGGATTTTTTTATTAGTTCTATATATATTCGATGTAAATCCGGAAAATAGGATTGCAACACAATATATAGGAAAAAAATTAAAATTAAATGATTAATATAAAAAATAGTGAAAGAGGAAAAGGACTAGAAAAGAAATTATTAATACAACTTTACAATTTATAAAAAAGAAAGCGATAAAATTATGAATATGTATCAAAAAAGAAAAGTAAGACAAGAAAAAAGAGAAAATAATAATGAAGAAAAAAATCGCCAAATTGCCCCAATTTCGTGGTATAAACCGAATTATGGAAAACTTCCTATGAAGTCTTATAAATAAAGACTTTTAGTCTTATCCTTTTTACATTTTATAACTGGAAAATGATAGTTATTTTAAATAAAATAGAGGTAATAACGACTTATGGAAAACTTTTATATGAAGCAATAAATAAGGAGGTAGTAATGAAGAAAATTGTAGATAGATATACTAATAATATTTTTGAAAATATTAAACATATGATGATATATTTAAAAGAAAAAAATTACGATATAGAGAAGATATTTTAGATAATATGAATGAAGATGAATTAGTTGCTAATTTATTTAGAATAAATCAAACGAAGCAAAAACTTTTAAAAGATAATGTACAAGGTGAGAAAGAAGCAAAAGATGTACATTATGAGGTAGGAAAAAAAGTTAGAAAGGCAATTGCAGATATTGGTGGAACAATGCCGGAAGAAATGCCAACACCTAAAAAGAGTTTAAAGGAACTTGAAAGAGAAAAAAAGCAATTAGAAACAAAAGAACAAAAGAAACTTGAAGGAACAAAATAAAATAGTAATTTGAAAGTGAGGTATAACTTATGAAAAAATATAAAATTGCATCAATATTGATGTTTATACACGGAGCATTTATGGAAATAGGAGGATGTTTAGCACTCATACCTGTATTTGTTATAGGTAGTGATAAGTTTGATATAAATCAATATATTTCTTTTATTGTTCCATATTTTAAAGATAACATGAATTTGATGCTTGTAATGGGAGCAATTTACGGAGTTGTAAGAGTTATCGGTGCAGTTGGATTATGGAAAAATAGAATGTGGGGATTAGTATTATCAGTAATAAATTGTGTAATTACAATGGCTTTAATGATGTTTATGTTACCAGCAGGAATAATGGATGGAATACTTGCAATTACTGCTTTAATTTTAATCTTGACACAATATTTTGAAAATAAAAAAATTATAGACTAACAAATTGCAAGTTGTAAAAAGGAAGTGATAAATAATGGATATGTATCAAAAAAGAAAAATTAGGGCTGAAATGAAAAATAACAATCAAGAAGAAAAGTTAACTAAAGTCGGTATCAACTGGTAAAGAACGACTTATATAAACTCTCTTTAAAACTCTTATTTTATAAGGCTTTTAATTAAATTTCTTTTTACAATTTTTAATAAAAAATTAACAAAAATTATAAGAAAAATTGGGTAAGAACTACTTAAAGAAACTTTTTTATAAGAAGGTGAATATTTTGAAGATAGAAGATTTAAGAAAAGATTATGATGAATTACAAGTTAAATATGGTGCTAAGGAATTAGATTCTATATATAATGGTGGATGTGAAAAAAATCCTGATATATGTTTTGTTTTTATGAATCCTACCGGAAAAAATATTGCCAGTGATAAATCTTGGAAAGGTAGAAAGTCTCCATGGTTAGGAACTAAAAACATATGGAAGTTGTTCTATAAAGTTGATTTATTAAGTGAAGAAACATTTAACAAAATTCAAGAAAAGAAGCCAAAGGATTGGGATTATGCTTTCGCAGAGAAAGTATACCATGAAGTAGAAAATAAGAACTATTTTATAACAAACTTAGGAAAATGTACTCAAATTGATGCTAGACCTTTACCAGACGAAATTTTAGGAAGCTATTTAGAATTATTATTAAAGGAAATTGATATAGTAAATCCTAAAATAATTATTACGTTTGGCAATCAGGTAAGTTCTATTATTTTAGATAAAAAAATATCAGTATCTGAGGTTAGAAAGAAACACTTTAATAAAGAAATAAACGGAAAATTATATAAGATATTTCCAGTATATTATCCGGTTGGAAATGGCATTTTTAATATAGATAAAGCTATAGAAGATATAAAATGGATAATAAAAAAATATTAAAGGAAGTGAAAAAATGGAAGAACAAATAACCCTTGATTTAATAAGTACTTTTAGTGATGTTTACAATAGTGATCCACAAAATAAGATAATAGAAGATAAAATAACTAAAAATGGACTAGAAGAAAGTTTAATAAACAAAACAATAATCAAAGAAAATAAACCAGTTTTTAATATTGAATTACCAGATAGCAAAAGATATGATCAAAAAGATAATTTTAGATGTTGGATATATAGTGGTTTAAATACTATTAAATACGATGTAGCTAAAAACTTGAATATTGATTTAAAAAGTTTTTCTTTATCTAATAGTTATATTGCTTTTTTTGATAAACTGGAAAAATCAAATAATACTTATGAAAATATTATAAATCTTCAAGATACAAGCTTAAAATATATAAATAAAGAAAAAATATTAAAAGATTGTGTAAGTGAGTCTGGAAACTGGAAGTGGTTTGTTTCTATTGTAAATAAGTATGGATTAGTTCCTTATGAATGTATGCAAGATACTTTTGAAGATTTGATAGAAAAAAACATTACAAATTTATTCACTGAAAAAGTAAAAAAAGATTGTATCAAATTAATAAATGAAAAAAATAATAACAAAAATATAGAAGATTTAAGAAAAATAAAAGAAGGCTACTTAAAGGAAAATTATGTTTTTTTATCAAAAATATTAGGTGAACCTAAGTTGAAATTTGATTATGGTTATACAGATAAGAATTCGAATTATATAAAACATAAAAACATGACACCTTTAGAGTTTAAAAATAAATTTTTAAGTATTAATTTAGATGACTTTGTTTTCTTAGAAAATGCGCCATCATATGATAAAGATTTTTATAAATTATATAGAAAAAAATACCTTGGAAATGTTTATAAAGAAAGCTATATTGAGTTTTTAAACTTACCGATAAATGAAATAAAAAAATTAGCAATTAAGCAACTTAAAGATAAAATTCCAGTTTATATAGGAATAAATATAAAAAAGTTTAACGACAAGAAATTCGGAATATTAGATACTAGATTATTTGATTATAAAAAAGTATTAGGTTTAGACTTTTTAACAAAAAAAGAAGCTTTTAATACACAAAATATTTATACTCATCATTGTATGTCAATATGTGGAGTGAACTTGTTGGAAAACGGAAAACCTCAAAGATGGAAAGTAGAAGATAGTTATGGTGATAGTAAAAAGGTTAATGGTTATTATATTATGAATGATAATTATTTTGATGAGTTTGTATTACAAGTAATTATAAATAAAAAGTATTTATCAAAAGATCAACTTGAGTTATTTAAACAAGATGTAATAGAAATTGATGTGGAAGATTCAATTTAAAAAGGAGTAAAAGATGAATAATAAAATTGGTAAAAGTGCAAAATTTTTAATAACAAGTGATTTAATATATTCATTAACAGGAGTATTTGTAGAGACGTTTTTAGTTGCTTACTTTTTGAAAGTAACAAATAAAAACATAACTACTATTTCAATATATTATATTTTAATATATACCTTAACTAGTTTAGGTAATATAGTAATGGGAAAAATAATAAAAAGAGCACCAGACAAGAGTAAACAAATAATGTCATTTGGAATTGTTGCAAGAGCATTATTTATACTTTTTATTGTTTTACTATCTGAAAAAATTGCAACTAATTATATTTTAATTGCAATAATATATGCTTTTTCAGAAATGCTATATTGGTGTGCTCATGAGTTAATATACATAGATGTTACAAATAATGATAATAGAAAAAAATATATGTCCATAAAAAAATATTATGTAAGATTGTAAATGTAATATCTCCTATTATTTTAGGTACCTCAATTGAATTTTACTCGTTTACCAAAATAGCTGTATATGTTTTTGCATTATCTGTTATTCAGATATTAATAACATTATTTATTAATACAAATATAAAAAAAGAAAAAAGACAGTATAATTTTAAGGAATTTATAGAGTATATTAAACGTAATAAACTAAAAAAATACAAAAGTATAATTTGTCTGCTATCTCTTACGGTATTGTAGAAAGTTCAATTAGTACATTAATAGTAATTATAACTATTATGACATTTAAAACATCTTTGAATTTAGGAATTTTAACTACTATTTTTTCGGCTTTTTCTATGTTGTCTTTGATGTTATATGATAAATTTTATAATAAAAATAATGCAAAGTTTATTTTGGCATTGTGTTCTATTATTGTGGTAATAGGTGTTATTGGTTTACTAATAAATATTAGTAAAACTAGCTTAGTAATTTACAACTTTTGTTATATGGTTACTTTTGGTATTTTTGATGTTGTATATAATACAAGAAAAGGTGATTTGGTAAAGGAATGTAAAATAGATAAGTATAGAGAAGAATATATTGGTTATACTTCTATTGGCATTGGAATTGGAAGGATAATTGGATATGTATTAATGTTAATTGTATCTTTTACAAGCAATATAATTTATTTTAAAATATTACTTGCTGTTGTGACTTTATTTGCACCAATATATTGTTACTTAATAGTTAAATCATTGAAAGATTAGGAAAAATAAAATTGAGTTATATTAGTCATAAAATTAGTGATAAGGAATAAAAAGAGGTATTGAATTCTAGAATTTAATAAAGTATGTGTAAAAGATCTGAATGGAGGAAAATAAAATGAAATTTAAAGATGAAGAAAAAATTTTAAACAAAGAATTATCTGGATCCCAATTGTCAAAAGGATATGTAGAATCTATTATAAAAATGAAATATGAAGAATTTGAAAATTTAGATATTGAAGATCAAAATAAATTGATTGAAGATATAGTTATAGAAAAAGACAATAATGTAAAGATTATTTTTAAATGCGAAGATAAATATTTTGAGGCACTGGACTTTATAAATAGACAAAAATGTGATATAATAGCTTCTAGTTAAAGGGCAAAATCTGAAAGTACTTTTTTAAGTATTTTTTTAAAATAAAGTGAAATAGAAAGAAGTGATAAATAATGGATATGTATCAAAAAAGAAAAATAAGAAAAGAAAAAAGAGAAAATTCGAATCAGAACGAAAAGTTTCATAAAGTCGTTCTTAACTGGAAAAGTACGAATTATCTAAACACTAGCCGAAACTATTGAAAAAACAACATTTTTTCAAATTTTTATCTTTCGTAATTTGATAAATTGGAGGTGAATATATGTCAAATAAAATAATAGAAGTTCAAAATATTAAAGTAAATATTACAAACATAGATGATAATGATTATATTTGTATTTCTGATTTTGGTAAATACAAAGAGGGAAAATCGAAAGCTGATGACATTATAAGAAACTGGTTAAGAAATAGAATTACTTTGGAATTTTTAGGAACATGGGAGTCTATTTATAATCCAAATTTTAATTCCGTCGAATTCGACGGGTTTAGAAAAAGTGCAGGGCTTCATACATTTACATTAAGTGTTACTGAATGGTGTGAAAAAACAAATGCAATTGGTATATATTCAAAACGAGGAAAGTATGGAGGAACTTATGCACATAAAGATATAGCTTTCGAATTCGCTTCTGCAATTAGTCCGGTATTTAAACTATATTTAATAAAAGAATTTGAAAGGTTAAAAGAAATTGAAAATCAAAACAGGGAGTGGGATGTAAAAAGAATATTAACGAAAAACAATTATTTAATACATACGGATGCAATTAAAAATTACATATTGCCAGATAATGATTTTTATAAAAATAGAGAATGGTTAAAATATGCTGAAGAAGCTGATATTTTAAATGTAGTCATATTTAACACAACGGCTAAAAAATGGAGAGAACTTAATCCTGACTTAGCTAAAAATTCAAATATTAGAGATTATGCGACAATAAATGAATTAACAGTATTATCAAATTTAGAATCACATAATGCTGAATTAATAAAAGAAGGAAAAAGCAAAGAAGAGAGATTTGAAATTTTAAGTAAAATTGCGAAATATCAATTAGATATACTTAATAATGCGGAACAAATAAAATTATTAGGAGATAAAATTGGAGATGATAATAATGGATAATTATATAATAATACATGGTAGTTTTGGATCAAAAGACGGAAATTGGTTTCCATGGATAAAAAATGAATTAGAAAAAGATAATAGAGATGTTGTTATACCACAGATGCCAGTTGGAGTAGGTAATCAAAATTTTGAAAATTGGTCTAAAGTATTAAATGAATTAAAAATAAATGAAAACACTATAATAATTGCACATAGTATAGCACCAATATTTGTATGTAAGTATTTGATAACAAATAAAATTAAAGTAAAAAAACTTATATTTGTTTGTGGATTTAATAATTATTTAGGGATAGACAAAGAATTTGATGCTGTTAATAAACCAATGTTTATAGATAATTTTGAAGATATAAAAGAATATTGTAATAATATTATTTGCTATTATTCAGATAATGATCCATATGTAAAATTTGAAGTAGAAAAATCATTTGCAGATTCTATTTCAAATGAACAATACGTAATTAAAAATGGTGGACATATAAATGCTGAAAGTGGTTATACAAAATTTGAAGAAATATTAAAAGTACTGTAAAAGGAGGAAAAGTTAATGACGCTTTTAGCTTCTTGGGCTGCAATTGATACACATGGTATATCGTCTGCTTATATTGTTTCTGACAGCAGAATAAGTTGGGGAAATAAAAAATATTTTGACTTTGGGAAAAAAGTATTTGCATCAAAAAAATATCCTGAGATATTTGGATATGCTGGAGATGTTTTATTTCCGTCAATAGTTTTATCTCAAATAATAGATATGATAGATACAGATGTATTATTCGACGAATCTATGACGTGTTCTAAGAAGAATAAGATTGTGTTTGAAAAACTTCAGTACTCATTTTCAAAATATCCTGATGTGTACGGTGATAATCCAATTCAAATTATACATATATCAAGAGATACTATGGTTGATAAATATCCGAATTTTCATCATTATTTATTAACGTGGAATAGAAAATATGGATGGAGTAAAGAAGAAAAAGTGTTTCCAATCAAATCTGGAATTTTGAATGTTTTAGGATCTGGAAAGGAAAAATTCAAAAAAAATTATAATGAAAGATATCAATCTTGCATAAATAAATCCACAAGTAGAAATGTTTTTCATTGTTTTATAGATACATTGTATAATATTCAAGATACTATGTGTGGAGGCTCGCCTCAATTGGTAGGAATATACAGAAAACCAAATACGGCCGCACAGAATTTTGGAATTGTATATAATCAGAAAAGATTTCTATTGGGAATGGAAGTTCCTAAGGAATCTGTATATAATAAAGTTGAATGGCGTAATGAAAATTTTGAACTATGCGATGGAACATTAAAGAAAAAATTACAAAATGCTTCTAGTCAAAAGAATTTGATGCGTCGAAATTAATTAAGGCAACTCCCTGGAAGCTATAAAAAGCTGCGAGGTGCTATGTCTATCTGGAGCAAATAGCTCCAGTAGACTACTAGGGTATTAGTATAGAAAATACAATATAACACAATTAGAAAGAAGGAATATATGATTAATATAAACAATAAAATATGGGATAAATTACGTCTTAAAGATATAGAAAAATATTTAGATACGATAGATGATGATGAAACTTTTTTTATAGAGTTTAAGGAAGAAAATATAAGGAATACACAATTAACTAAAGAAATATCTGCATTTGCGAATTCATTTGGAGGGTATATTTTATTAGGCGTAAACGATTCTAAAAAAATTGTTGGATGCAGTAACATATGGACAGAGTTAAAAATTAATACAATAATATGTAATGGAATTTCACCTACACCACATTTTGATATAAAAAAATTTAATCTTAAAAATTCAAAAAAATTATATATTATAAAGGTAGAAGAAGGAACAAACCCGCCTTATATAACAAATGATGGGTATATATATCATAGAGTATCGTCATCATCTGACAGAGTGAAAGATGCTAATACACTAAATAATTTATACTTAAGAAATCAAAATAATATTAAAAAAATTGAGGATAAAATATATATTCCAGAAATATCTGGTACTATTCCAAATAATCTATGTGGTTATATAGATTTTGGATTTTCTTTAACTTCTAAAAATATTGAAAAAACAAAAGAAAAAGTTAGAAAAGCTGATATAGAAAAGATATCAGAAAAATTAAAAGATTATAAACAAAAATATAGTATTTCAAAAGTAGGATATTCACTATCTATAACAATAGGCGAACCTATAATGAAAATGGGAGATAATCCAATTTTAACAACTGGAGGACTTTCAAATTTTATGGAGATACTGCCAGATGGTAGTTTTAGGTGTAGAATAATTATTTGTTCAGAAACCGATAGCAGTATAGCATATATTTCTTTAATAACGATGATACATTCACTATTTAAAGAAATATATGCAATAGTATTTGGAAATAATTTTGTTTCAAATTTTATTGAAGCAAAAAAATATGAAAAGCTTACGGTTTTAAAACTATTTCAACCTAAAATAGCAGTAACAGGAGAATCAAAATATGTAGAAAAATTTAACAAGTTATTTAATGATCATATTATGAAATATGGTAATAATATAATTGTTAATAATAATAGAATTCCTTTGAATGGGTTTATTAATATAGATAAAAGCTTGTTTGATTTAAATAAAGTAAAATTTAATAATGATAACTTATATGGTCAATTGTTTTATACTAGTTATTTTTTACTTGGATATATTGATGATTTTTATATAAATAAAGATTAAGGAGTTTAAATGGAATATAATGTAGCAGCATATTTAAGATTATCTAAAGAAGATAATGAAAATATGGAATCAAATAGTATAGTTAATCAAAGAGAATTAATAGAACAATATATTAGCAATAAGAGTGATTTACAATTAGTGGATTATTATATTGATGATGGATACAGTGGTACTAATTTTAATAGACCAGGATTTAGAAGATTATTACAAGATATGAAAAATAAAAAGATTAATTGTATAATAGTAAAAGATTTATCTAGATTTGCAAGAAGTCATATAGAAGCGGATATGTATTTTGAAAATATATTTCCAGCTTTAAATATTAGGTTTATATCAGTTATAGAAAACATAGATAGTTTTGAAAATCCAGATTCAATGGACAACCTTATTGTTCCATTTAAGAATTTATTAAACGATGCTTATGCAAAAGACATATCTAAAAAAGTAAAAAGTGCATTGCTAACTAAAAGATTAAATGGAGAATTTATAGGTACAACTGCTACATATGGATATTTGAACGATTTAAAAGATAAACATAAATTAATAATAGATAAAGATGCCTCAAAAATTGTTATTAAAATATTTAATGATATAATAGAAGGAAAAACAGCAAGTGAAATAGCTGATGAATTAAATAACAATAAAGTTTTAACACCATATGCATATAAAATGAAAAATGATAATATTGAGATAGATAAAAAGTGGAATGCAAAAATGATTAATGTAATACTTAAAAATAGAGTTTACACAGGAGATTTAATTCAAGGGAAGAAGAAGGTAGAAAATTATCGCACTCATAAACTAATTACAACAAATAAAGATGAGTGGATAATAACCGAAAATCATCACGAACCAATTATATCAAAAGAAAAGTTTGATGAAGTTCAAGAAATACTAAACAAAAATAAATCTGCTAGAAATAATAAAGAAAAAGATTTATTTTATAGCTTTTTGAAGTGTGCAGATTGTGGAAGTTCATTTACATTAAGAAAAGTAAAAAATTATGAATATTATCATTGTACATCATATGTAAGAAATAGTTCTTGTACAAGCCATTCAATTAGAAAAGATAGATTAATTGAATTAGTTATCGAAGAATTAAATAAAAAATTCAAAAGGAATAAAATTGATACTTTAACAAGAGATATTTTAATAAAAAATATAGAGAGTATAATTATATTTCAAAATGGAGAAGTACAAGTGAAATTAAAGTAAAGGAGTCAAATATGGAAAAGAGGGACTTATATGATAGCGAAAGGAATATTACAGGCGAAACTATATTAAAAGGCGAAAAAATACCACCAAATAGGTATATTATAGTTGTTTTAGTTTTTATACAAAATTCAGAAGGAAAATTTTTGATTCAAAAAAGAAGTAAAAGAAAGAATGGAAAGTATGCAACTACAGGAGGGCATCCAAAATCCGGAGAAAGTAGTATACAAGGGATTATAACTGAGGTAAATGAAGAAATTGGTTTAAAACTAAATTCTAATGACTTAAAACTATATTTTTCAGGTAGGTCAGATGCTGAAAGAGTTTTTTGGGATGATTATTATGTTAAAATGGATGTTAAAGATATAAAAAAACTAAAATTGCAAGAAGAGGAAGTTGGCTTAGTTGAATGGCTTTCAGAAGATGAAATTAAACAATTAATGAAAGAAGATAAATTTTTCAAAAATCATTATGAAGAATTTGAAATTCTATTAGATTGGCTAAATAGTAAATAAAAAATAATGGTATAATTCAAGTAAAGGAGTGAATATAGATGGAGAAAGAACAAGAAAATAGTTATCACAAAATGAACCTTAACTGGTATCCAGGACACATGGCAAAAACAAGAAGGCAAATAGAATCAGATATAAAAATAGTAGATATAGTAATAGAATTGTTAGATGCAAGAATACCAATATCTAGTCAAAATCCAGATATAGCTCAAATAATATCAAAAAAGAAGAAAATAGTAGTATTAAACAAAGGAGACCTAGCAGATGACAACAAAAATAAGCAATGGCTAGAATACTTCCAAAAGAGAGGAATTCCAGCAGTAATAACAGACTCGAGCTCAGGAAGAGGAATAGATAATTGCATAAAAGAAATTGAAAAGATAATGGAAGAACAATTATTGCTTCAGGCAAACAAAGGAAGAATAGGAAGAAAAATTAGAGCAATGGTACTAGGAATTCCAAATGTAGGAAAATCATCTTTTATAAATAGAATTTCAAAAAGAACAACAGCAGGAGTAGGAAATAAACCAGGAGTTACAAAACAAAAGCAATGGATTAGAATTAACGACAAAATAGAATTATTAGATACACCAGGTGTCTTGTGGCCTAAATTTGAGAGCCAAGAAGTGGCATTAAACTTAGCATTTACAGGTACAATAAAAGAAGACATATTGCAGAGAACAGAAATAGCATACGAACTAATAAAATTCTTATTAAAAAATTATAAGAAAAAAATATGTCAAAGATATGGGATAACAGAAGAATATATTGACAATACATTAAATAAAGAACAACCAGAAAACTTTAATATATATGAAATAATGCTAGAAATAGGAAGAAAAAGAGGCTGTATAATATCTGGTGGAAATATAGATGAAGAAAAGACAGCAAGAATAATTTTGGATGAATTTAAAAATGGTAAATTAGGCAAAATAACATTAGAATCTCCAAAAAAATAAAAGACTGTATAAAAAATAGAACTTAATTTAGTAAAAAAGGAGAAATAAAATTGGAAGAATTTATTAACATAGTAAAAGATGAAAAAGAAGTTAATATGATGTCTCCGTTAACATGGGCATACATTGGAGATTGTGTATATGAGCTATATATAAGAACGCAATTAGTTAATACAACAAATTTAAAACCACATAAATTACATATAGAATCTATTAAATATGTTAAAGCTCAATCACAGGCAAGCTTTTTACAAAGAATTTATGATGATTTAACAGATGAAGAAAAAGAAATAGTAAGAAGAGGAAGGAATACAGAAAATCATCATTTGCCCAAAAATTGTAATGTACAAGACTATATGTATTCTACAGCATTTGAAGCTTTAATTGGATATTTATATTTGACAGGAAAAAATAACAGATTAAAAGAAATTTTTAGTAAAGTTTTTTAATAAAAATATTATATTATCAGTATAACTTGGAAAAGATAATTATAGAATATATTTTTACTATATTGCACTTGCACAAGCTCGTTTGGTCACTTGCACGGTATTTCAAAGACAATATATTATTAATTTTCTAAAATCCATATAATTTAGCCGTGAAACGCAACCATATATGTAAGAAAAATAAAAAATAAGTGAAAAAATGTTGAAATTTGTAATCAGACTGTGATATAATAATAGTCGGTTTTAAATTAAGGGAGGAATTTTAAATGAAATCAAATTTAAGAAAAACAAAAATAGTAGGAACAATAGGACCTGCAAGTGAAAACAGACTTCAAGAATTATTCGAAGCAGGATTAAATGTAACAAGAATTAATTATTCTCATGGTAGTTGGGATGAACAATCTGAAAAAACAGAAACAATCTTAAAATTAAGAGAAAAATTAGATATTCCAGTTGCATTACTTTTAGATATGCAAGGACCTGAAATTAGAACAGGAATGTTAGTAACAGGAAAAAATGAAAAAATCAAATTAGAAGATGGTCAAAAATTCACTTTAGTAAATGAAGATATTGTTGGAGATAAAGACAAAGTATCTGTAACATATAAAGAATTATATAAAGACGTAAAACCTGGTTCAAAAGTTTTAATAGATGATGGAGCAATTGAATTAGTAGTAGACGAAATTGCAGGTAAAGACATAGTTTGTACAGTTGTACATGGAAATGGTTTAGGAAGTAGAAAAACAATTAACTTACCAGGAACAGCAGTTAGATTACCAGCATTAAAACAAAAAGATATAGATGATTTAAAAACAGCATGTGAACATGGATATGACTATGTTGCAATGTCATTCACTAGAAATAAAGACGATATAGATCAAGTAAGAAAAGTATTAGACGAAAATGGTGGAAAAGACATTAAAATAGTAACAAAGGTAGAAAATGTTGAAGGATTAGAACATATGGTAGAAATAGTTGATAATGCTGATGTTCAAATGATTGCACGTGGTGATATGGCAACAGAAACAGACTTTACAGAACCACCAGTTATGCAAAAGAAATTTATCAAATTATCAAATAAAGCTAATAAACCAGTTATTACAGCTACACAAATGTTAGAATCAATGACATTTAATCCATTACCAACTAGAGCAGAAGCAAGTGACGTAGCAAATGCTATTTATGATAGAACAAGTGCAGTTATGTTATCTGGAGAATGTGCAATGGGTAAATATCCTGTTGAATGTGTAAAAACAATGGTAAAAATAGCAAATAGAGTAGAACCAGAAATTGATTATTGGAAGAGATTTAGAAATAATGACAACTACGAATTAGATAACTTAGAAATGAAAATAGCATATTCATCATGTGTTATGGCAATGAATATGGAAGCAGATGCAATTGTATGCTATACACATACAGGTGATTCTGCAAGAAGAATAGCTGGATTAGGTGCAGGATGTCCAATATTAGCAATAACAGATAATAGAAGAACATTCAACCAATTAGCAATAGCATGGAATGTAACACCAATATATGTAGAAAAGAAAGATTCAATTGATGAAGTAGTAGAAGCAGGAATTGAAAAATTAAAATCAAAAGGAATCTTAGAAAAAGGAGATATGGTTGTTGTTGCAGGTGGTGCAAAATGGTTAGCAAGTGCTGAAGATAGTAAAATTATCGGAGGAATAGCAAAAATATAGTGCAAAAATAAATATTTGTAGAAAACAAGAGATTAATAAATTTTATTAGTCTCTTGTTATTTTATAGTAAATTATGATATACTATACCTATCAAAAAAGAAAGGAGATAGGGAAAGTTATACAAAAATATAATAACTTATCCTAGATAAGACAAAATGAAGCCAATTGTAGCAATTATTCGGAAAACCTAATGTAGGTAAGTCCACGTTTTTTAATTATTTAGCAGGAAATAGAATATCAATAGTAGAAGATACACCAGGAGTAACTCGAGATAGAGTTTATGCAGAAACAAACTGGAGAGGAAGAGATTTTACTTTAATTGATACTGGAGGAATAGAGCCAGACTCAGAAGATATTATTTTGTCACAAATGAGAGAGCAAGCAAATCTAGCAATAGCAATGGCAGATGTTATTTTGTTTTTAACAGACATAAAACAAGGAGTGACAGCAGCAGATAGAGAGATATCAATAATGTTAAAAAAATCTGGAAAACCAATTGTTCTTGTATGTAATAAAGCAGATAATTTTCAAAAAGACAAAGAAGAAGCATATGAATTTTATAACTTAGGAATGGGAGATCCATATCCAATATCGGCAACAAACGCACTAGGAATAGGAGACGTATTAGACAAAATATATGAAAGTTTTCCTGAAAATATAGAAGAAAATAAAGATGAAAACATTATAAAAGTAGCGGTTATAGGAAAGCCAAATGTAGGAAAATCATCATTAATAAATAAAATATTAGGAGAAAATAGAGCTATAGTAAGCGATATTGCAGGAACAACCAGAGATGCAATTGATACAGAATTTGAAAATGAAAATGGAAAATATGTATTAATAGATACAGCAGGAGTTAGGAAAAAGAGTAAAATAAAAGAATCAATAGAAAAATTTAGTATAATGAGAACACTACTTGCAATAGAAAGAGCAGATGTATGTTTAATGATGATAGATGCAACAGAAGGGGTAACAGATCAAGATGCAAAAATTGCGGGAGAAGCACATGAAGCAGGTAAGGGAGTTATTATTGTAGTAAATAAATGGGATGCTGTAGAAAAAGAGACAGGAACTCTAGAAAACTATAAAAAAGAAATTTATAACAAACTAAAATATCTTTCATATGCTCCAATTATTTTCGTGTCAGCAAAAACAGGACAAAGGGTACATAAATTATTTGAATTAATTAATTATGTGGCAGAACAAAATAGTATGAGAATTTCAACATCAGTGTTAAATCAAGTTATAAATGAAGCTATTGCAATAGTTCAACCACCAACAGACAAAGGAAAGAGATTGAAAATATTTTATGGAACACAGGCATCAACTAGACCACCAACATTTGTTATTTTTGTAAATGATAAAGAATTATTCCATTTTTCTTATGAAAGATATTTAGTAAATCAAATTAGGAAAGAATTTGGTTTAGAGGGAACACCTGTAAGAATTATAGTTAGAGAAAAATTAGAAAAAGAAGTATAAATTAGGGTATATGTCTTTTAATAAAATTCAGAGGATGTTAATAATCAAAGGAGGAATTTAAAATGGTAGTATATATTATAATGGCTATAATAGCTTATTTAATAGGAAGTATTAACTTTTCTGTTATATTAAGTAAAAAAATGGCTGGATTTGATGTTAGAGAAAAAGGAAGTGGAAATGCAGGAAGCACTAATATGCTTCGTTCAGTTGGAAAAAAGGCAGCAGCGATAACACTTATTTGCGATATATTAAAAGGAGTAGTATCTATAGGAATTGCTATTTTATTAGGAAATGTAATAGAAAATATGAATAGAGAATTATTATTACAAATAGCAGGAATTGCAGTTGTAATAGGACATACATTTCCAATATTTTTTGGATTTAAAGGAGGAAAAGGAGTTGCTACATCATTAGGTGTAATACTTATGAGCAATTGGCAAATTGGATTAATTTGTTTAGTATTTGCTCTAGTATTAATGGTATTAACAAAAATGGTATCATTAGGATCTTGTGCAGCAGCCGTGTTATTCCCTGTTTTAACTTTATTTATTAATACAAATTATACTGTCCTTTCAGAAGGTAAAAGTGGAAAAGTGTATTTAATATATAGCATTTTACTAGCTGTTATTGTATTATTTAATCATAGAAGTAATATAAAAAGGATATTAAATGGAACAGAGAATAAAGTAGGTTCTAAAAAATAAAAAATATAATAAAATAAATACTTAAGAATAAAAAGGAGAATTAAAAATGAAAAAAATAGCTATTATAGGTAGTGGGAGTTGGGGAGTAGCATTAGCTATTCACTTAGCCAGCATTGGAAATAAAGTAAAAATATGGTCATATGAAGAAGAAGAAAAAAGATTAATAAATGAAGAAAAAAGGTGTATGTTTTTACCAAATGTAACAATTCCAGAAAATATAGAATGTTCAAATGATTTTAAAGAAGTAATAGAAGATGCAGAATTTATTTTACATGTAACACCTTCAAAATTTACAAGAAGTACATTTAAACAATATAAACAATATGTTGATAATAAACCAATTATAATATGTGGAAAAGGGTTTGAAAAAGAGACTTTAAAAACATTAGACGAAGTAATAAAAGAAGAATTGCCAACAGCAAAAATAGGAGTTTTAAGTGGACCAAGTCACGCAGAAGAAGTATCAATAGCTATTCCAACTGTATTGGTAGTAGCATCAAAGCATGATGATGTTTTAGAATTAGTACAAAATACTTTTATGTCAGAAAAAATGAGAATTTATACATCAAAAGACGTAAAAGGAGTTGAATTAGGAGGAGCATTAAAAAATATAATTGCATTTTGTGCTGGAGTAGCAGCTGGAATAGGTCTAGGAGATAATAGTTTTGCAGCACTTGTAACAAGAGGATTAGGAGAAATAGCAAGATTAGGAGTAAAATTAGGTGGAGAAAAAGAAACGTTTTATGGATTAAGCGGTTTAGGAGACTTAATTGTAACATGCTTAAGTGAACATAGTAGAAACAGAAAAGCAGGAAAGTTAATAGGACAAGGAAAAACATTAGAAGAAGCTAAAAAAGAAGTCGGAATGGTTATAGAGAGTATTGATAATATAGACGTAGCATATGAATTAGGAAAGAAAAATGATGTTTATATGCCAATTATAGAAACAGTATATAAAGTTATTTATGAAGGATTAGAACCAGCAGAGGCAGTTAAAAATTTAATGACACGTGATAAAAAAAGTGAATAATTTTAGATTAAATTTCCAATAATAAAAAAGATAAGAATTAAAATAGCATAAGTATAAATGCACAAAGGTAAACAGTGTGCAAATAGTTCATTTAAGGAAGGATGAAAGTATATGGAATTTTTTGATAAATTGGGAAAAAAGGCCTCTGAAGCTTATAAAATGACAGCAGATAAAACAGGAAAAATTGCAAAAGAAACTAAAATTAAACTTAAAATTGGAGAATTAAGAACACAAGTAAATGATGTATATGAAGAAATTGGAAAAAAGGTATATGAGAAACATGTGTTAGAAGGAGAAATTTCAATCGAAAATGAAATAGAAGAATATTGTACAAAATTAGATGTTTTAAGTGATGAAATAGATAGTTTATTAAAACAATGCTTAGAGTTAAAAGATAAAAAGCAATGTCCTAAATGTTATTCAGAGATAGAAAAAGAAATGAAGTTTTGCCCTAATTGTGGTTATAAACAAATTATAAAAGATTATTTGCAAGAAGAATTAGAAGATAGTAAACAAAATGAACAAGAAAACCAAGATGAAAAAGAAAAAACAAACCTAGAAAAAACAGTAGCGATTGAATCGGATATAGATATAGAAGAAAATAACGAAGAACAGGAAGAATAGATAAAAACAGACGGATTCAATCCGTCTATATTTATGAAAGGGATACATAATTATGAAAGTTGTAATTCAAAGAGTGAAAGAAGCAAAAGTAGAGGTGGAAAATAAAGTAGTAGGAAAAATAGAAAAAGGATTTTTAGTATTTCTTGGAATTACTCACACAGATACGAAGGAACAAGCTGATTATTTAGTAAAAAAGCTTTGCAATTTAAGAGTATTTACAGATAGAGAAGGTAAAATGAATTTAGGATTAAAAGAAGTAGTAGGAGAATTATTAATAGTTTCACAATTTACTTTATATGCAGATTGTTCTAGTGGAAATAGACCATCTTTTACAGAAGCTGCAAAACCAGAACAAGCAAATAAGTTATATGAATATTTTTGTTCTGAATGCGAAAAAAACAATATTAAAGTAGAAAGAGGAATTTTTGGAGCTGATATGCAAGTAAGTTTAATAAATGATGGACCAGTTACTATACTTATAGAGAAATAGAAATTATATGATAAATAAAATATTAGAAAAAATAATTAATCCAGAAAAAGTTATTACAAAGTTAATGTTTTTAGCAGGAAGCTTTATATTAATATTAAATCAATTTACATTAGAATATTTATTATTTCCAGAATCAGCAGTAATGTGCCTAGGAGTATTATTTAATGTAATAGCGATAAAATTTATTGTATATAATCCAAAATGTAAATATATAAAGATATTTTTAGCATTGTTAGTAGCTGTATTTTGCTATCAAGGAGTGCTAAATATGTTCCCAGTTCTTGCTATATTAGTATATATAGTAAAACAAATAGTAGACAAGAGGGAATATAAGGTAAAAGAAAAAGAGTTCTTTGTTGAAATGATAAAATTAGCTTTTATAGTAATAGTAGTCTTAGCAATTTGCATGGTAGCAATAAAACTAGGAAAAACATTGCTAAACAGTAATCAAGATAGAATGATACATTTAGTGGACATGGAAGCAGTTACGCTAAGAGGACAGACTGTATTAGAATATATGGACGAATTATGGAATACAACAATGCATATGTTACCAGAAAATACAAATACAATAATAGTAATTATTACATTTGTTTCTTTAATTATAATGAAAACTAAAAAAGAAATAATAATGCAATATATTTTATTATTAATTATATCGTTTATAATATGTATTGTACCAATGTTCTTATTTAACACAGGAATATGTGGCAGAGTAAACGAGCCATTAACAATGATATGGGGAGCTTCTTTAATTATTTTATTAACCAAAAGTTGTAATATACCAGAAGGAAAAGTAACAAAGATATATGCAGAAAATATGATGGATAAAGATTATGAAGAATTTTCAGAGGAACAGTTAGTATTTAAAGGGGATACATTATACATGTTAGTATATTAATAAATTTAATAATAACTAAAAGAAAAAGCAAGGGAAATTCCCTTGCTTATAAAGTATTAACATCATTAATAATGTTATCTTTGCTAGTTAAAAATTTGCAGCTAATACAATTAACGCAATGCATACAGCTGATACAGTGCACACAGTCGAAGCAAAAATTACAACTTTTGCAATTAGTACAATTTTTGCTTCTTTTGCAAAAGAGACAGTTAAAGTCACTTTTGCAATTTGAACAGTTTCGACAAAAAAAGCAAAAAATGCAATTCGTGCACTGTTTACTGCCAAAGCAGAAAAAGCAATGTTTATTTTTATTAATAACGTTAATTAAACTATTTGCAATTACAATTCCTGCAATTGCAATAACTGCTACAAATAAAATATCCATAAAGCAATCCTCCTAATAAAGCGTTTTTATTTGCAGAACAATATTAAAATTATACCATTATTATAATAAATTTGCAATATTAATACGGAAATCTTTCATATAAATAGCGAATAATAGAATCAGCATTTTCAGAAGTAACATTTACAAAAACATCTTTATCAAGAGAGAGCCACATATTTAAAACATAATCATCTGAATTGTCAACAAAAATTCCAATAATTTCTGCTAGTTCTACAGGATTAGCAGATTCTTTTTCCCATTTTAAAGAATTTTCAATATCCAAATTGGTATTATAAAAACGACTTAAAAATTTATTTAATTCTCCTGTTTTATTACTATATAAAGTAATTTTAGCAATCATTTTAATCTCCTAAAAAATCTATTAATATTAGTATAAAATATAAAAAAGAAATTATACAAAGAATAAACCAAAATAAAAATGTAAATACTAGAAAAAATAGAAAACGGAGGTTTTAAAAATTTGAAAAAATATAGAAAAATAGCATATTTAGTTTTAATTGTTATTATTATTGTTTTATCAATAGCTTTATATGTTAATATAAGTAAGGGCAGTGAAGGAAAAGAAGAAGAAAGGAAAACTTCAGAAATTAATTTTTTGGAAGAAAAGTTAGTTAATTTATTTAATGAAATGAACAATATTCAGACGAGAAATTATAGTATATCTGTAAGTGAAATTTCAGAACAATCAAAAAAACAAAAAGATAGTAGTAGTAACAATTCTAAACAAGAACAAGATTCTCAAAAAGATAGTAATTCTAGTAGTGGCTCAGATTCTAGTACTTCATCAGATACATCATCTGGAACTAACCAAAAAAGTCAAAAATTTGAATTAGAAGCAAAAGGAGTTTTAACAAATTCAGATGAAATAAATTGGGATTATATAAAAAGTGAAATTGAAATATTATATTCATCACTTCCAACAATAACGTTAGATTTATACAAATCAAATGTAAATCAAGAAAATGTTTTAAATTTTAATAAAGAATTTGACAATTTAACAATAGTTACTAAAAATGAGAAAAAAGAGGAAACATTGAATTCATTATCAAAATTATATGAATATTTAATAGGATTTATAGAAAATTCAGAAAACTACAAAACTAAAAAAGATATCTTAGAATCTAAATTATATATATTAAAAGCTTATGCAAAATTAGACTCTAAAAATTGGGTAGAAATAGGAAATAATACAAAGCAATCAATAGATATATATTCTAGGTTGTTGAGTAATACTAATTTAGATGCAAATAAACAATATAGCATAAGTAAAGTATATGTTATGATAAATGAATTACAAAATGCAGTTGAAGTGCAAGATGAATCTGTGTTTTTAATAAAGTATAAAAATATATTAGAAGAAATGAATAGTTTGGTATAAAGTAACAGCATATGTTACAGTTCAGTAAGAAATGATTATGGTGTC
>UMEW01065240.1_pt1 | contig 44748 bp, 53 predicted proteins | sample 1964851 | NCBI WGS metagenome assembly UMEW01 (sample SAMEA4836030, study PRJEB28245) | human gut metagenome | biome: gut microbiome; material: fecal sample | place: Denmark | collected 2008 | reverse complement strand
CCTACGGCGGTGAAGCTTTCGACGGTAACTTGGTGAGGTAACTCGAAGGTAATTCCTTGTAAAATAATGGGGAAAATTGGACAGGCTTAGTGTATCTGTGATATAATAAAATGTGGGGATTTTATACCGTAAATATAAAGCGTGTATGCAAGGAATTGTGTACACGCTTTTTTGTTGCGGAGGTGATTTGTGCAATTGCTTGGAATTGGTGACCTGCACCTAAGCTCGGTTAACGGTGCAGGCGGGCTATCTCGGTTTTTACAAAACAGCGATGCCGTGATTTTGAACGAGGTCGAACGCGTGCTTGAGCGTGAGGATATTGATACGGTGCTGTTGTACGGTGATATTTGCGATAGCTCACGCATGAGTTACAATGCGCATGAGTTGCTTTATGCCTTGTTCAAACGTCACTCGGATCGGTTTTTCCATATTATATTAGGCAACCATGACAAGTTTGCGAAAGACTCGGATGTCGGTCATAGCTGTCAGTTGCTAATGAAAATGGGATTAAATAATATCCGTGTGTACGAAAATCAGGAAGTGGTAAAAATCGGCAACAGTCGAGTCAATATGATGCCGTATCCGTGCGCTGATTTTAAGCGTGGTATGTTGAACGTCTGTCACTTGACGTTGAGCGGTGCTGTTGACGATCATGGTAGGATTTGCAAAGACGGTGTAGAATATAAGAAGGGCTGTCCGATTGTTTGCGGTCACATTCATTCGGGCGGTGAGGGCAACGGCTTCTCTTATTCAGGTACGCTGTATCAGCTCAATTTCGGCGAGTCGCTGGAACGCAAAGGCTATCACGTGATAAATATCGATGGGGCTGATGTTGACGTGTTGAGAAAGCGGTGGGTTCCTGAATATCAGTTGCATACGGTAGAGGTTACAAAGGACACCGATTTTTCTGAACTAGCTAATCACAAATATTTTTATCGGTTGGTTAGTGACGAGGTGATTGACCCCGCTTTGTACCACGGCTTGAACGTCGTAACCGTCAAGTCAAAAGAGGCGGTGAAAGTCGAAAATAATTTTGAGTTGCGCGTCGAGGACGCCTCGGTAAATACCAACTCACTTTTTAATTCAATATTACGTAAATATAATAAGGAAGAGCGAATCGCATTGAAACGTGTGAGGGCGGAAATTTTGCGATGACTTATTGCGGTGTTATCAAAAAGAATTTAAAAATCACGGTTTGTCCGCTGAAGCCTGGCCGTTGCTTGTTTCAGCACAGACAAACAAACGAGTGCAAGTACACAGGGCGTGACTTGACGATTGACGAATACTGTCAGCGTGTCGGCCAGGATCGCCCCGATGACTTGCAGTTGGAATCAGACAAACTTTTATTGCTAGACCTAATCAAAAAGGAAAATCAAAAATGAATTATCTCTCAATTAACGACGTTCGCCAATTCAAGCCGCATCAATCCGTGTGGGTGTTGAACAACACAAAGAATGCACCGATTATGGCACGCAACATTGACCCTGATACGCATCAGCTTAAGCAAGAGCGAGCCGACGTTATGCTTGTCGTTAACTCGGTGAGCGGTACGGGTGAAAAAGAGGTGATTACGATTCCGCAGTCGTTTTTGCCGACTGATGTAACTGAATACGTTGCGCTTGAGGATATTCTGAATTGCCGCTCGTTTATTTCAGCTTTGCGTGAAGGCTTGATTACGATCATTGACGAAGCATCCGCACAGGAGCTAATGAATAGCGAGGGCGCGTCTGAAGAGCGTCAGCGTCTGCGTCAATTGCGTCAAAAGGTTATGAGCGCTGGTGCCGCTCGCGGTATCACGAAGGCGACTGTAACGAACACGGCCAACCCTGGTGACAATGACGTGTCGTTCGATCAGAATCAGCACGTGCAACCCCTGACGGAAATCGAGCCGACCGAAGAGGATGATTTCGATCCGACGTTTATTGCAAATGCACAGCGTTGGCAGACAATGAGCGACGTGCAGGTGAAAAATGAAATGCGCACGGTCGGCAAATTCACCGTTAAGCAATTGAAGTATCTGCAACGCCACCTTGATGCAGAAAAGCACAAGTCTACACTAGCTCGTATCAAGGCCACTTTGAAGAAGTAAAATGATTGATTTGAAGTATAAGACGGTTACGCCCGATGCAATGGAGCCTGTTTATGCAACGAACGGCTCCGCTTGCTTTGACTTTTTTGCGATTGAGGACGGATTAATTCACGCGTTTCAATCGAAAAATTTCCGCACGGGTTTGTCGTTTGAAGTGCCTGAAGGATTTGTTTTGCTCATGTACAGTCGTTCGGGTATGGGCTTTAAGCACAACGTGCGCTTCTGCAATTGTGTAGGCGTGATTGATTCTGACTACCGAGGTGAAGTGCAGGTTGGCTTGACGAACGACTCAGATACGGTTTATGAAGTGAAAAAGGGCGACCGTATCGCTCAGGGTATGCTAGTTGAAATCCCGCGTGTCAATTTGATTCACTCGGAGCAATTGAGCGAAACCGAGCGCGGTACAGGTGGCTTCGGATCTACGGGTAGTTAAAGTGTCAACGGTTGCATTGAAGCGTGCTACGCGATTGAAGGATGACGAATACTATACGCTATTGGATTTAATCAAAGAGGAGTTGGTGCACTACAAAGCGCAGTTTAAAAACAAGGTCGTGTATTGCCCTTGCGATGACCCGCGCTACTCACAGTTTGTCTACTTTTTCCTTTCGGTTTTCAACGAATGGAAAATTAAGCGGCTGATTTGCACCAACTATTCTTTGATAAAGACGCGGCTAGGTACTGGGCCGTTGTTCAATCCGCAAGCACGCTCACGCGGCCATTTGCTTGACGTAACCGAAGTGACGGATGTAGACGTTTGCCTTTCAGGGATTAAATCCCTGAAAGGCAATGGTGACTTTCGTTCTGAAGAATGCCTTGAATATTTCAAAGTAGCCGACATCGTGGTGACGAATCCGCCGTTTTCCTTGATGCGTGAATTTGTTGAGACGTTGACTAGGCATAAATGCAAGTATCTGATTATTGCACCGTTGCTGTCGGTACAGTACATGTCGATTTTCCCATTGTTACAATCGGGGTTAATGCGATGCGGATATAATTCGCGCAGTACCACTTTCTACTCAAGGAAAAATCACGAGTCAAGGAACGTCAATATCGTGTGGCTCACAAATTTGCGCGTTAAGCCGAAAGCATATTTGCCGTTAGTCAAGCGTGACGTATCTAGCTATAAAAAATATGATAGGTACGATGCGATTGACGTTCCGTCGTATGCTGAAATACCTGATAGCTATTACGGTGTTATGGGTGTACCGATAACGCTCATGCCACGCTTGAACATGGAGCAATTCGAGGTGCTAGGTTTGGCTAAAAGAAAAACTCCGACGACATCACATTACGTGTTGTTTCATGCTAGTATTGATGGGCACGACATATTCACTCGCATTATAGTAAAACGCCGTGGCAATTAGTACGTTACACAGAGCTAAGGAAGTCAAGGACGACGAATTCTATACGGCCTATGAGGACGTGCAGAAGGAGGTCGATCACTGTGCCGATTGCTTCAAGGGAAAGACTGTGTATTGTCCGTGCGATAATCCGCACCGCTCGAATTTCACACGGTACTTTCTTTTGAATTTTAAACGGCTAGGGTTGCGTCGCTTGATTTGCACCAGCTACAATAGTCAGGAATTGCCGCTTGGACAAGGCGGTCTGTTTGCTGATAAAAGGCGTCGCGGTTTGGTGTTGGACGTGTCAGTTGGTACGTCGGAACGACGCTTAGAGTCGTTCATTGCAAAACACGTAAATGAATTGAAGGGTGACGGAGATTTTCGTTCAAATGAATGTTCGCACTACTTTGAGCAAGCTGATGCTGTTGTAACGAATCCTCCATTTTCTTTGATCCAACCATTCTTTGCACGCGTCTCGATTAAGCAATACCTGTTTATCTGTCCGTTGACCGCGTTGCGCTATGCCTCTGTATTTCCATACATTAAACGCGGATTGGCACGCACGGGTTACACCTATGCCTCGTCGCCGTTTATTCGTGATGATGGATCTACAGAGCGCTTGTCAAACTGTGTTTGGTTAACTAATTTGCCTGTTGATTTTTCAGTCAGACGTAAGCCCGAATGTGTCGCGTACAATTCTAGCAACTATGACAAATATGATGCGATGTATCAAGGGCAACCGATTTTATACATAAAATCGAATGCGGAAATTCCAAGCGACTACTACGGTTTAATGGGTGTGCCTATCACGTTTCTTTGTGACTATGACACGTCCGATTTTGAAGTAGTAGCCCGCACGTCTGACAACAAAAATGCAATACGTGACGTGATAAATGGAAAGTGTGTCTTTTCACGTATTATAGTTAGACGCCATGATCGAAAAAAAGATAAAAGCGTTTGAGAATTTTGTGTCACAGCTCAATCGTGTGGCCGCTCGCTACGTTGAAATGTTTCCCGAATTGAATCAGCAAATTCACGAATACCGTCAATTGCTTGCGGATTCAGGCGTAGCTAAAACCGAAGTCACGGATAACGAGATTGACGACCCCGCTACGTTGCAGTTTCTAAAAAAGACGTGGCGTAGTTTAGCCGCAAAATTGCATCCTGACCGTGGCGGCGATCCCGTGCTTTTCAACTATGCCCGTATGCTGTATCTAGCACAGGATTTAGAATCCTTAAATAATCTGTATCAGTCGGTCAATACAGATAATTTGCAGTTGCATCTTTCTTTTTTAGATGCTAAACTGCGTGCTATGTACGAGGTGCAAAAAGCGGGTTGGAAATATCAGCTCGCACAATTTGATTTGCACGGTGAAACCGACAAAGCGAAAGCGTGCGCAAAAAACACGCTTGAAAAAACCTTAAATAGTTTAAGAGCGCAATGTGCGTTGCGCGTTTTGACAAAGGTGAAAAATGATTAAGAGAACCAAGGCCGCAACGAAACCCGTTGCTAAGACTGCAAAGCGTACCGCTGTAAAGAAGCCAACGTCTACGCGTCCGCCTGTACCGACGTGGGAGGCTCCCGTCGATTTTAAGCCATTCTTTTTGGAAGTGGTAGTAAAGACGGACAAGGACGGCTTGCTTGCTCCCGCAATCAAGGCTACTCGTTATCAGGGACGCTACAATCCTGATGTGGATGACCGTAAAAAGTTTGATATTAGCACCTACGATCAGACTACCTTGATGGGCGTTCTTTCTCGCTTGTCAATGGTGACGTTCGTCACGAATCAGTCCAAGCGTTTGCCCGCGAATCAGATTTATCGTATCGTGATTCGCGTTATGAAGAAGTCGAAGGATAATTCTATTGGTACGCGCATGACTCAAATCGAGCGCATTACCCGCATGAAGTCTGGCCGCGTCAAGTCTGAAGTGCTTGACAAGACCGACTTGGATTATCGCAAGTTCCGTAAGGCTTTCCGTTGCATTCTGCCATGTGCGTTCCAGTCGGTGCTACTGCCGCCGAAGCGTACTCGCAACAGCCGTGCAAGCGAAGAGTCTTAATTAATTTGACACGTTTGAATTCGCGTGTTATATTTTGTTTTGTGTGACTCACACAAAATTCTTTAACCCAAAAAAGGAAAAACAAAATGCTTAAGCGTAAATCTACCCGTACCTCCGTCAAGGCCGCCGCTCCTGAAGTCAAGCGTCGCCGTGGCCGCCCCGCTAAGGTTGAAGTTGAAGAACCGAAGCGCCGTCGCGGTCGTCCTGCCAAGGCTGAAGCTCCTGTTGCAAAGCGTCGTGGCCGTCCTGCTAAGGCTGAAGCTCCTGCAAAGAAGGCAGTCGCAACCGCAATCAATACGCATCTTGTCGTTCGTTCGACTCAGCGTATTGTCGGTGAGCCTTCTATCGCCAAGGGCTGTGTCAAGGTTGCAGGTATGACCCTGCCGCTGTCCGTTGTGACCGCTGTCATTAATGACACCGTTTTCTACAATCACTATTCCGATCTCGGCGCTATCACCTCGATTAGCGAAAAGAACGGCTTTACCGCTTACGTGCTCGAGGGTGGTGTGACCGTTACCGTTACCGATCCCGATAGCATTTCCCTCGTGATGGTAAAGGGTGAAGCTGAAGCCGAGGACGCCGAAGAGGACGAAGAAGCTGAAGAAGCTGAAGAAGACGACGAAGAAGACGACGAAGAAGAGTCCGACGCCGAGGACGAAGAAGCTGAAGAAGACGACGAAGACCTTGACGACGAAGAAGTCGAAGAGGATGATGACGAAGAGTCCGACGACGATGACGAAGAAGTCGAAGAGGAAGACGACGTTGAGGATGATGACGAGTCCGAATCTGACGACGAAGAAGAGGAGGATGACGAAGGCAAAGAAGACGAGGACGATGACCTCGACCTTGACTTCTAATCCTTAGTTAGACGGGCGGGGGTTTTACATAAAACCCCCGTTTTTGTTATGCGCTATTATTTTTACCTTCCCTATCAAAAATGCAAAAATTGCAGGCACCTTGACCCGTCTGCCTCGCGCGTGTACCGATGCAGTGATGCAGAATGCCCAGCGCATACGAATCAAATCATTGTTAAAGAAAGCGCCGTCGATTACGCCTCACAATACATACAGGCCGTGCGCAAACTTGACTTTGCCAAGCAATCGGATATACTGTCAAGCGTGAAAGAAAAAGGCAAAGGGTTTGAGTACAAATTCAAATCCGAGGTGCAACGTTTGAGCAAAAAGGAGTAGCAATGAAGCTCGTTCGCAACCGCCAATGGCTGATCCCCTACGACGATGACGCAATGAAAACTTTGATTGCGTGCAACATTCGTCTAACTAAATTCGACTACGATTTCCTTCCTGTATTGACGCAAATCGTCAACACGAAGTTTAAAGACGAGTCAATCGAGATTGTCGAATGGGCATCAATCTGGGAGCCGCTGTTGGATCGCTTGGAGGCGTTTTGGTCGGACAAGGGGTGCAAGTGTCGCTTTAACAAAAATGAAGTGAAGTTGACTGCACCCGCTGAAGAGCGTTACGTTAAGCGCCTTAAGCTGATTGAACAAAAGTTGCGCTTTTTCTTTGAGCGCTGGGGTTATTCTGTGACGTTTAGCCCCGCTGAATCTAAGACGCGTTGCGGCTTGGGCATTTACTATTCGTTCGATCGTGAACGCTTGCCCGTGATTGTGATTGCCGACGCTTCGTATGACCCTGATTTCGACCCTGCTATTTTGGAATTCGGCGATTATCGCTTAGTGCTGAATTGCCGTACCGACTGTTTCGGTTGGTCGTTCGAGCACCGTGATATTGCGAATCAATGGCAAATCATTTATCAGAATACGAAGGTGCCCTACGACAAGCTGAAGACCTCGCACTTCTTTTCTACAGTCTTTTCTATGCTTAACCTTCAGTCGATGCATGAGCGATAAAGTTCAGGTTACGAAAGACAAGCGTTTTGACGTAAGGTTTATGCCGAGAGCACATGCCTTGCGGTTTTTGAAAAAGGCGCTTGTCAAACACCGCCGTTTACTTGAATTATTGAAGGATAAATAATGCCTGACAATTTATGCATCAACGTTGTACATGAGTCGAAGGTTGTTGCAAACGCATTGTTTCTCGAAGAGGGTACGGCCAGCATTGCTTTGCCGTACCTTTTATCTATGTGCTTTGCTTATTCCTTTATGGATACATTGTATGACAATGCACAAGCGGTTGCTGTCGGTTGCTTGTCAACGTGCAAGGTCGGTATGGGCTTTTCACCTGACGATATAGAATCGGTTGCACAGTATCTCAGGATTCAGCAACAGGGTAACGGCGGGCTGATTCGTGTAAGCAAAGAGGGCAAGCGAGAAAACTACGTAAATGCTAAGTGTACGATTGATTTTATCCTAGATAGTCAGTCTTTCAATTTTAATTTGCTAAACACGTATGCAACCCTGCATCAATTGAACATGGTACGCTTGGCCGACGGCTTGGATACGACTAACCCCGATGCGGTGCCCGTTCGGTTTAATAGTTCAAACGTACCGTTTAATCAAATCACAAAATTTGCGCGGCTAGTTGAAAGCGCAATCAATGGTGATACAATTCTAGTTGATGCCGTAGGTCGCTTTGTTTATATTCTGTAGGAGCTAATCTGTGGCGAAGTACACAAGCGAGTCGATTGAGACTCTGAAGTTTCCTGACTTAATTAGAAAAAATGCCTCAATGTACATTTCGGCCACAGACGAAAACGGACGTTGGCTGATTTGTCGTGAGTTGTTGGATAATGCCTTGGACGAATTCCTAGCGAATCGCAACAAGATTGCTGTGCTGTTTGAGCAACCCGATGGCTCTTATTGGGTGCTTGACGGAGGCTCAGGCATTCCGCAAGGTACAAAAACTTTTACCGTCAACGTCAACGGCAAAAACGTTACGTCGAAAATGCCGACAATGCAGGCGGTGTTTTCCGAAATGCACACCTCGGGCAAGTTTCGTTCGGAAGCCTATGCGGTATCTGTAGGCTGTTTCACAGGTGACACGGAAATTCGTCTGTTGAACGGCAAAGTTGTTACGTTTGAACAGTTGTATAAGCGCTGGTGCAAAAAACAGACGCCCATTGATATTATGACGTGGGACGTTAAGAAAGACCGCGTCGCGTATTCTAAGGTGTCGCACGTACAGCTTAGTAAGTACGTAACGAAGCTTGCCGAGGTAAACGTACAAGGTAAGATTATTCGTTGTACGCTTGATCATCCGTTTTACGTGCGCACGGAAAACGGTATTAAGTCTGTATGGGCAAAAGACCTTCAGCCAGGCGATTCCCTTGTTAGTATGCACCTTAAACAGGACACGTATGGCTACTTAGGCTCTAGCGATTTACGTCGTAATAATAAAAAAGCCCCCTATACCTTGCACCGTAGTGTGCAGGCTTTTTATCATGGATTGCCGTCTATTTGCGCAAAAGACGTGCATCACGTTAATCATAAAAGAAACGACAATCGTCCGTCTAATCTTCAAACGCTTACTAAGAAGGAACATGCCATTGCTCACGATGCGGAGCGTTCGGAATTTTCACGTAATAAGATGCTGAATGACCTTATTGCACGTAGTGAAAAGTCCGCATGGTTTACTAAGATCAACAAAGATTCTGATTTGAATCATATTCGTGTGCAGACTAAGGCGCTAACAGGCGGGTTGCGCTGTTTGCACGCGGGATTGCCATTAACTAAAGCAAATTACTCACTGTATCGTATCTATGGTTCTTTACGCTTAGATAACCTTGCAACTTATTTTGGTAGTTGGCCTGAATATAAGACGCTATGTAAGTCTTTGTATAGCTACCATAAGAAACGCTCTGTTACGCATAAGGCGAGCGAGGATTTTTTGAACTCCCTTTCCGCTTATGCTACGGCTGATGACATGCGAGTTAATAACGTCAATGCTAGTTATCAGGCTATGTTTAAACAATGGCGTACTCGCTTTAAGCGTTTGAACATTGACGTGTCTGCATTGACTCCGCGTAAATTCAACGGTGTATCGAAGAACGTAGGCTACGGGGCTTATGCCTGCTTACGTGGTTGGACTACGTTGAAGGAATTTAAGCTGTCTTTGGAGGAAGGCCGCGACCCGCGCTTATTTGATGACGTTTCAGAAGCTACACGTGAGCGCCGTTCTGCATTAGCAGAGGCAAAGATGCATGACGCGGATTCCCGTGCACGTGTGATTCATAAATTTGTTTTGGCTTGCCGTCGTTTAAACGCCTATAACGAAACAGATTATATGCGTACAAAAACGACTACCGACCCGAAGTGGATTTTTGCTTGCGCCTGTTGCTTTGTGTCGCATGGTGTAAAGGAAAAAGATATTGTTTCCTTTATCAAGGAGTATAACCACACCGTTACTAGTGTGCGCATTATTGAAACAGAGCAACCCGTACCCGTGTACGGTATGACCGTGGATGACTACCACACTTATTTTGTGGAACCTGGCGTTCTAGTCCGAAATTCTCACGGAGTCGGAAGTAAGGGCACGAATGCAACGTCCGACTTCTTTGACGTGTACACCTGCTATAAGGGCAATTGGTACAATATTGCATTCGAGAAGGGCATATTGAAAACGCCTGTTACGAAGTTGGCAAAGCCGCCGAAGAGTCCGAACGGCAAGTTGCTGAATCGTGGCACCGCCGTACACTTTAAGCCTGACAAATCAATCTTTCAGGGCAAGTCGGAAATCAATATGCGATTCGCTCACCAATGGGCGGAAATTACGACTTACCTGAATCCTGGCTTTACCGTCGTAATTCAGGATAAAAAAGGCAAACAGACGAAGTATTTTTCAAAACTTGGCGCTGTTGAATACGTCAATAAGATTTTGGAAAAACTCAAGGCTGAAGCCGAGACGAAAAAGTTTGAGTTCAAGTCGGATCTTGCCGACGTTGTAGTTGCATTCTCGAATGCCGAAGGGCTGAATTTGAACGGCTACACAAACGGCCTGATTAACAGTCAAGGCGGTAAGCACGTCGATACTGTTTGCTCATGCGTTGTCCAAGCCCTGAAAAAGTTTGCACGCAAAAAGGATACGATTAGCGCCTACGACGTGAAAGAAGGATTAGTCGGCATTGTCAACATGAAGTTGCACAAGGCCGAATTCAGCTCGCAGGATAAAGCGCGATTGACTGATGACCGTGCAGGCAAGGATTTTGAGGACTTGCTGTTACCGCAAGTTGAAAAATTCTTTGCGTCGAATAAAGCATTAGCGATTCGTCTCTGTGAAAAAGCAACCAAGCTGTCACAGTTGCGTACTCAATTCAAGGCGTCGAAGAAAGTTGTGCAGGCTTTGAATCAGGCAAAAAAGAAGGGTATGCCCGCAAAGTATGCGCCCTATGATGCACGCTCGAAAGTACAAGACCGTGAGTTGTTGATTGTCGAAGGCGAATCTGCATCAGGCGGTTTGCGCAAAAAACGTCGTCCGTATCAGGCTCTTTGCCCTCTGCGCGGGAAAATTCAAAACTGCGCCAAAACGGGTGATAAAGCGCTGGAATCTGAAGAAGTAATTATGATTCTCGGCGCTTTGGGCTTTGACCCGAAAGCGACTGACCCGATTGCAAAGCTTCAAATCAATAAAGTTATTTGTCTAGCTGACCCTGATCCTGATGGCGCCCACATCAATTCTCTGCTGTTGACTTTGTTTTATAAGTACCTGCCGCAGTTGTTCGATCAAGGCCGCATTTTTGTTGCGGCTGTGCCCGAACTCTATGCACAGTACAAACAGCATCTTGTTATGGGTGATTCGCTGTCCGAGGTAAAGCAAAAACTTGCGAAACTCGGTGCACCGAAAAACACGGCGATTCACCATATTAAGGGTTGGGGTGAAATTGATGCATCTTTGATGGAGGTGCTTGCGGTTAATCCTGATACGCGTAATCTGATTCAGATTAAGGCATTGACGGAACGCGATCACACAGAATTTGTAGCGTGCATGAATGATGACGTTGCATTCCGTCGTAAGATGCTTAATTTGCCCGATTGATTTAAGTCATAAATTGTTGCAGTCTTTACTGAAAATGCACTTGACTTTTTTCGGTAAAGACTTAATAATTAGTTTAAGTAGGATTTTCCTACGTTTTTAAAGGAGTAAAAAATTATGCCACGCACTAAGGTAGAAAATCCCATCCTTGATATGCTCAAGGAACTTTCCACGCAGATTCGCGCTGACGCTTCCGAAAAGGCCGCGCTTACCCGTGAGAATGCCAAGCTTCAGACTCGTGTTGACCGTCTCGAAGCGCGCTTGCAGGCGATTCAGGAAAAGGCAAGCGCTGTTAAGGCAACACGTCGTGCGCGTACTGCCAAGGCTGAAGAAGTTGAAGCACCTGTAAAGCGCCGTCGCGGACGTAAGCCAGCCGCTAATAAAGTGGAGGAACGCCCCGCAAAAAAGCGTGCGCCTCGCCAGGCAAAGGTGCGCGAGGGTTTTTCCCTTGTCTAACGCTTCGTGAGGGGTGGTTGCATTCTACCCCTCTGATTGAAGCTTGATGCCTGCTACAATGCAGGCATTTTTGTTAAGGATAAAAAGATGGAAGTCAAAGCCGCAGGTGTAAACCGCATTTTGTATTGGATGGCGCTTTGTGACTGTGGTACGATCAGTGCCGAACGCGCCTACGACGAGTCTTTGTATTTAGAGAACGGAATTCTCGCCGCACAGCAAAAGGCACCTGCTGAAAAGCGTAAATTCCTATTGCCGCGTGATATAAACAAGTCTAATTCTCTAGCTATGCGTGCCAAAATTAACATGGGCGGCTATTCCTATATTAAGGTGCAGGGAATTTATAAGGAGCAAGGCGGATCTTTGCGTAAAGAGGAATCCTACTTTGTTTTTGATAAAGAAAATTACGGCGGCTTGAAAAATTTTCTGATTAAGCTCGGCCACGAGTATGATCAGGACATTATTACGTATGCCGACGCTTGCGATGACTTTTCCTTGTATGAGACTACGCCTTTTTATCCTACGCATGGCGGTAGGCGATTAGTTCCTACAGGAAAGCGCATTGCTAACTTTAGCGGTTTTTCTATTAAGCGTATCTTACAAAAGCTAAATCCCGAGGATCATGCCGACCGTCTGCGTTGTAACGAGTTGAAGCGTAAAAACCTAGATAGCCTTAGCACAAGTGAAAAGGTCGAACTTATTCACATCTTGGAAAAGTACACTTACCAATTCTTTTCTGAAGAGGATATATTGACACGAATTCGTGGCAAGGGCATTACTTGGACAAATTATGAGGCTGTTTCAGCATCAGTTAACTCCCATTTTAAAGAATACGGTGAGCATACTCCGACAGAGTTGAGGTACTTGAAAACTCTGTGTGATACCATGCCTAAGTATTGTCTAGCGAATGCAGATTTATTGGAGGACTAAATGGAAGTCAAAGCCGCGGGTGTAAACCGCATTTTTCATTGGAACGAAACTGTTGACACAGGTACTATTTCCGCTTTCCGTGCCTACAGTACACAGGTGATTCAGGATATGGGCTTGGATCAATTCCAAGAGGTTATGGAAACGAATCCTGAAGCGCTTGAGCCGTTTCGTGTGCAAAAGCGAGTCAATCTGAAAAACACAAGCCTACTTGGATTGAAGTTGCGTCAAGCGGGCTATGGTGTAATTGCCATTGACGGCGTGTATAAGGAAGCGGGCACCTCTACCGAACAAAAGGAGCGCTCTTTCTTTGTGTTCGATTACAAGCAAAAAGGCGGACTGAAGGAAACGTTGCTCAAACTCGGCAACCTGTTTGCACAGGATTCAATTACGTATGCAGATGCAGGCGGTGACTACAATCTGTACAACACCTCGCCGTTTAGCCGTGAGCCTAACCAGCCATTGAAGAAAGCTTCAGGTACAATTGATATGGCGTTTAAGGGACGTTCGGGCAGTCTGCGCGAAAGCCTTGACGAAGATCAATTTTACTCGAAAATTCGCAACCGCCCGTTTTATTGGAAAAACTATGAGGCTACGAACGTCGAAGCGGAGTGCAAAACGTTCACTACTTCGTGGTATACGAGCGGACAGGCAAAGGCGTCTTTCGCGCACGCCATTTTGACCGCCCGTCCTTACGTGAACTCCGATCAATTCGACTCGGATACCATCAGCGAAATCCTAGATATGTATTTCCCTGGCCGTCCAGAATAACAAGGAAAGAACGATGACAATTACGAGTGAAAGCCTAGCCGATTTTGGCGTGCGCAACATTACGGCTTATGCGACTGAAGTTAACCTAGACCGTGCCGTGCCCGAATTGTACGACGGCTTGAAGCCCGTATTTCGTCGCGTTGCTTGGTCGGCTCATGCCTTCAATCCAAAAGAAACGGTCAAGTCGGCTAAGATTGTAGGCCATTGTTTTGCGGCTGGCACTAAGGTGTTGAAGCGCGAGGGGCAGACGCTTGTCGAAGCCCCGATTGAATCAATCAAGGTTGGGCACGCCGTTTTAACGGATGCCCCCTGTCGCTTTGCAAACGACACGCCCTATCGCCTAGTTACAAAGACGTTCGTTATTCCCCAACAAAAGCTGTTGCGCATTACGACTACGCTCAGTACCGTGGATTGCACAACGGATCAGGTGTTTTACGGTGCTGATGACCGTGAGATTCAAGCGAGCAACCTGTTAGTCGGCGACAGGGTAAAGGCGGTTTATCGCGGTGAGTTGATTCTAGTTACGGTGTTGAGCGTTGACGCCTTGGACGGCTTGCACGATGTGTATGATATTGAGGTAGAACAGCGACACCGTTTTTATGCAAACGGTTTACTTTCGCATAATTGTATCGGCTCATACTCGCCGCATTCAGACGTAGGGACATACGGAGCGATGGTAACGATGGTAAACTCCAACGTTCCGCTGATTGAGGGCATAGGCAATTGGGGTTCTTTGCTTGACCCACCGGCCGCCATGAGATATTCCAATGCTAAGTTGTCAAAAGTAGGCTTGTCGGTTATGGATCCAGACTATTTAGCGGTTACGTCTATGGTGCCGAACTACGACGATACAACGACCGAGCCTGTCATACTGCCCGCTAAATTGCCTTTCCTGATTCTTAACGGGGCTGAAGGTATCGGTGTCGGCATTACGTGTTCGATTCCCACGTTTACTGTCGAATCCGTAGTTGACGTGCTCACCCGTCTTTTATCAGGTGAAAAGCTTAAGGTTACAGACTTAGCTCGGTTGCTCAAGCCGAAGCAATACTACGGCGGACGGCTTGTCAACAGCGAAGCGAATAAGGCTCAATGGCTACAGCTAATGAAAACGGGACAAGCGTCCGTTGAGTTTGAAGCCCCGCTTGAGGTAGACGAAGCCAAGAAGCAAATTACGGTTGGCGAATGGCCGAACGGACTGAATCCCGAAAAGTTTGTGCAGAAGGTACGTGCTATGCCTGAAACGCAACGTTGCTACAATTCAAAGGGTAGCACAACGTTCGTTATCGAATGCAAAAAGGCGTACAACATGGTGCAATTCCATGACTTCGTGGAGAAAGTCCGCAAGCTTGCCCGTGCCAAGTCGAACTACAAGTTTAACTGCACTCACCGTGTAGCTAAAACCGAGGATGGCATAACGACGTACCAAACGCAGTTTTTGAAGCTATCCGTTGGACAGTTTATCGTGCAATGGCTCAAGCTCCGCATTGAGCTGGAAAAGCGGGTTATCAATTACCGCATTGCCCGTGAGCAAAAGGCGATTGACTACTCCAACCTGTTGCTTTACGCATCAACTAAACTTGACGTGATTTTCAAGGCGTTGCGTTCTTCAGACGCCGTTGCGTATATGGTACGCAACATGGATGTTGACGAAACACAGGCAAAAGCCATTCTCGAACTGAAAGTGCGTCAATTGTCGAAGCTCGATCAGGCTGAAATCAAACAAAAATTGGCCGCACAGAAAAAGCGTATGGCAGAGTTGCAGGCGAATTTGAAGCGTCCTAAGAATTCTGTGAAAAAAGAGATGCAGTCCCTCTTGACACTTGTAAAAGAGGATGCTATATTACGCGATAGAAAAGACAATCAGAAGTTGATTGTCAAATAACATTTTAAACCCGAAAGGAAGAAAGAAAAATGACAGTCGCTACTGAACTCAAGACCCTCGTTTCTCAGGTTACTAAGATGGAAAAGGCGAATGCTCGCCTTGAAAAGCAGGTCGAAAAGCTGACCGCACGTCTCGAAAAGGCCACGGGCAAGGCCGCTCCGAAGGCCGCCGCTAAGAAGCCTGCTACCAAGGCCGCTACTGCACCGAAGCGTGGCCGTAAGCCCGCCGCCGCTACTGCTACGGCTAAGAAGGCCCCGCGTGCCGCCGCTAAGAAGCCCGTCGCCAAGGCCGCCGCTCCGAAGGCCGCCGCTAAGAAGACTGCGGCTCCGAAGAAGGAAGCTAAGAAGGCCGATACGGGCGCTTTCGAGCTGATCTAATTCGCCATTTTCCGTAAGGGGGCTAAGTCTAGCCCCCTTATTTTTTAAAGGGGTAGGGAAATGGATGATAAACTGTCAAAACTAGAACAATCGGCGGCCAACCTTAAAGCGTATACCGAATTATTGCTGAAGGCTAAAAAGGCTATCCGTTCGGTTAACACGTACAAAAAAGACAAGGCAATCCGCCTTGTTTCAGCCATTGCCGACAAGCTTAAGGAAACGCGCAAGCCGCGTGCCCTACAGTACAGCGCTAAGTGCCTTGACAATGAGCTGTGGTCGATTATCGACTACCTGAAACAGGACAAGCCGATTAAAGTTACACAGATTGACCGTGCAATCAAGGATGCGCAGGATTTTGACGTTGAATTGAAAAAGCGCATGGAAAACGTCAAAGCGGGCTTGAAGGATTGGGAGGCCGACGATTTAGCGAATCTCGAACGCACGTTGAAGCGTGCGGGTGAAGAAGGCAAAGATTTATCCGAGGCGTTAAATAAAGAATGGGTGCTATGCCGTGCGCCTGTTATCCTAATCGGTACGACACTAAACACCGCTCGTTTGTCCGAATTGTTCGATGCATCAGACATTAGCGGCTATCCTGTATTGCACAAACAGCTTGTGCTAGGGATTAATCGCACGCTGGCTAGCAAAAACGGCCACACCGACGTTACGGCTTACCGTGACAATTTGATAAAGGCGATTGCGCGTGACCGTGGCCTCAAGCTTTACAATATTTGTGAGCGGGGCATGGTACGGCCCGAATCAGGCGCTTCGGTGTTTTGGTTTTGGCTGATGACAGATCACGATGCACGCCTTTTCCGTCAAGCCTTTTCGACAGTTAACCGTCAAGGCTTGGCAACAATTCACGTCAAAGAATGGGGATTTGCATGTTAGTAAATCAGGTGTGCGTTTTTCCTACCACAGAAACGCTTGACTATCTGAATTCAGTCTTTTCGACGTGCCCTTTTGACTTGGACTTCAGCCGCTTGCGCGTGATTCTTAACGAGTCACACGCCCCGTCCGAGTTGAAAACGCAAGCCGTTTATCATGCGCGATGCGGTACATTGACTTATTGCTATTCCGATGCACTACAGGGTACGTCGTTAATTCTGCCCTTAGAAAGCTCGGATCTGTTGTCAAGGCAAACCGAGTTGCGCATTGCCGACGGTTCCGTCTATCATGCGTACCCGTTAACCTTTATGTCGCTTGTCGATATAATGCCGCCCTTACGCTCGAATTATCGGACGTTTGTGGCAAGCGTTTCTGATATTCTCTATGGCAATGAGCAAATCCTGACCTTTACAGGTGAGTCTCAGGCTATGGCTGAAATCGCAGACGTGTATGCTAATTGGTACGAACTCAATGGCCTCGTTTGATTTTCAGACGGGGTTCCATGAGTATTGTTGGGTGTGCAAGGCGCGTTTAAACACGGCTGATCCCCCTGGCCAAGCCTCATGCGAGGATCATCATGTAGTGCCCCGTGCTTACGGCGGCCTGCATGGGCCAGTTGTGAGTCTGTGTGCGTCTTGCCATTCAAAACTACACCGCTTGGCCTTAAGTAGCCCCCCATATAATACTTTTGGTATAAGCGCTAACCCTGAAGAGGGAAGTAAACTTGCCTATTTAGCAGGTGTGGTTTACAATAGCCGTAACCTTGTTAGCTCAGATAGCAATAAACGTACAATCATAACGTTTAAGGTGAGCCAACAGGAAGCTTGGATGGCCGATGCGTTAAAGCCCGTATTAGGCGTGACAAATCGGGCAGACGTGTATCGCAAGGCCGTTCAGCTTATTTTCTCAAAGGTGTGTCCCAATGAAAAAAGCTAACCCCCTTAGTTTTCAGGCCAAGTGCCTAGATTGCCTTTATTTTAAGACGAACAAGCATCCCTCCCACAAATACCCTTGTTCGCAGGAAGGCGTCAAGGCATACGCTATTGCCCCGCAATGCTTCTTCCCTGACGTTTCTGTCATTGCAAATACTGTACAACAGTTTGCCTTGCTTGCCTCTACTATGAATACATGGAGCAATAAGCAAAAGCGCATTGCGATTCACTTGCTGACAAACTCTGCCAAGTATTCAAAGAAAACCTATCAGTTTGGCGCGAAGGTTTACTTGGTGCACAACGGTAAGGGTGAGTACGCCTCGGACTATTTGTCCGCATACGTTTTGGGTTATCAGCGCGGCTATGTGGTATTGGCTGGGTCTAGCGACATGGCAACACTTGGACGCGGCTTTATCGCCATGATTAACCCCGATTCTGTTATTTCCTTTACCGAATGGCAGAAGCGCAAGGCCAAAATGAAGGCCGAAAATAAGATTAACAATCCCGACCGCCATTACGTCAAGCGCATTACGTCGTTTGATGCGTATGAGCCGCCTACCATTGATCAGGCTCCGAAAGAATGGAAGGCGAAGGTCAAGTCCGTTAAAAAGGATATTTTCGACAAGGTTACTGACTCAATCAAAATGTCGGGGTGGTAACAATGGGAAAGACGTTAAGTCTTGCGCAGATTCTAGGTAGTGAGCGCAACGTGGCCGCTGTGTTCTATCACCTCTTCGGCGTTATAACAAAAATCGAATTGCGCCGTGAGGTGGGACGCATTGTGAGCGACTACGCCAAAAACGGGTATGTATGCCGTAACTGCAAGCTATACATTTACGCCTATACTAAGAGCACTAAGATTCGCGCGTCTGACTATGGCATTAACTATGTAGACGTTCCGCTGTTGAAGAATATTGCGGCCTCGCTTGAGATTCCTAGTAAATGCCGACCGTTGACGCTGTGCGAGTTGACAAAAAACGAAAACTATCTCTGTGAAGAGTTGCGGCCCTATATCGGCAAGTTTATCTCAAAAAAGATGGCGTTTTTAATGAAGTCCTACGCACTACCGCGTCACGACCTTGAGTCTGACTTGATGATTGCGGCACTGCACGCCTTCCACAAGCGCTATCCGTTTTTTGAGTCCGAGTTGTACGCGATTAACGTGTGCAAGTCTGCGATTCATAATGCAGGCATGGATATAATCAACAAGTACACAAGCCCGAAGTATTCCCGCTTGAATCCGTTGCGTCACGGACTTTTCGAGCACGTACACGTTGGTGTTGATGCATTGAAAAATGTTGAAGCGCCGCAACCCTACGGCAGTCACTACGCTGACGAGAGTCGGTCTTTACGCGAACTCGAAGTAAGAATACCGAAACGCGCCGCTCGATTTATTAGCTTGGCACGCGGTGATTTCGACAAAGATTTTAGTAAATACCTAGGTGTAGAGGATAACACGGCGGTTGCTGATCGAGCATACAAAACCTATCTCAATTCCGTGTATTCGTACCTAGGCATTAACACAAAGGCACAGCGCGAACAACTAATGAAAAGTCTGCGCCGTCACCTTTAAAAACTCGGCCATTCTTCTTTAACAGAGCACTTCGCTTTTATATACGTGGGGGCGTATTGAGTTGCAGGGACACTAACTCAGGCGAGGTGCTCTGTTAAAGGGGAGTGGCCTTTTCCAATATGTGCTAATATATTGTACGTTCATAAGGAGTAGCAAAATGAAGCGTACATTTATCGAGGGCCGTCCTGAAGGCTTGCGGCCAGGGTATTCCTACATTATCAGAATCGAGCGCAACGGTTACGGCAAAAACTACAAACACGTTGTCGCCAAGATGACAAAAAGCGGGTTGCAACCGAAGGGCGAATCGTTCAAAATCAATCCAGACAAAATTATCGGTTACTACGCCGAGCCAATCAAGGAGTAGCAAATGAAGCTGAAGGAAGCAAAAGAGCTGTACCTGCAAGCTAAAAAAGCTTACTACGACGGTACGCCGATTATGAGCGATCAAAAATTCGATGCGCTTGAGGACAAAATCAAGGCGGTTGCTCCCGATTGGATTGAACTACAAAAGACGGGTGTAGCACTCGGCAAACGTGACGTAACTTTGCCGTTTTTTATGCCGTCTTTGAACAAGTGCTACGAGGATATTGACTCGTGGTTTGACAAGTACCCTAGGCACACGTGGGTGTACATGGCAAAGCTTGACGGTAACTCGGTTATGCTTGAATACGAAAACGGCAAACCGAAGTCGCTGTACACGCGCGGCAATGGTACTGTCGGCAAGGATATTTCCTATTTTTTGCCGAAGCTTTCGATCCCGCAAAGCATTGCGTACAAAAAGCGACTGACACTCCGCTGTGAAGCGATTGTGTCGAAAACCTTTTTTGCTGAAAAATGGCAGTCTGAATTTGACAATGCCCGTAACATGGTTGCAGGCATTTTGAATCGCAAGGCGTTTCACGATGCGTTGGCCGACGTGAGTCTAGTCGTTCTCGGTGTGTACGGTATGCCGCTGTTGAAGGGCTTGCAATTTGCGTTTAAGCAAGGATTCGAGACCGTATTTTTCAAAGAGGATAGACCGCGCAAACACGCCTATTATCTTGAGCAAGTCAAACAGCGTTCCTACGAGGCTGACGGCGTTGTGATTGCAAACCCCGATTGGCTGTATTCTTACGAAAATGCAGACAAGCCGAAGCGGGATATTATCGCCTACAAAGAAAATGTAGAGTTGGTGCAGTCGGAAGTCGTAGACGTGATTTATCAGATCTCAAGCGCTGGCCGAATCACGCCGAAAATTCAAATCAAGCCCGTGCAGTTAGCGGGTGCAACAATTCAATATTGCACGGCTCACAATGCACAATGGATGCTCGATCGAAAATTGGGTATCGGCTCAATCGTGCGCGTGTGTCGTTCGGGCGACGTGATTCCGAAAATTGTTGACGTTGAATCCGCAGGGCAAATCGTTTATCCGACGTGCGAGTACAAACAGGTCGGCGTAAATTTTGTTGCGACGAATTGCGGTAAAGAGCAAACCGTGCAAATGTTTGTCAAGCTGTTTGCGACGCTTGAGATTGACGCAATTCGTGAAGGCACACTTAATGAATTGTACGATTGCGGCATCAAGTCCATAGATATTTTACTGAAGGCTTGTCATTCACCGAAAATTCAACAGGGCTTGCTCTCACACTTCGGCGGAAAGAAAGGGCAGACGATTTACAACGGTTTGCGCAAGCTTGTTGAAACGCCGTGGCCGATTGCACGTCTTATGGTTGCTTTGTCGATTTTCGATCCTGGTGTCGGCATCAAGCGTCTCGAATCCTTGCAACAACAGGAATTCGATTTGCTCGCTTTGTCGAAGTGGAAAGAATCGGATATTGCATCAGCAATCATCAGCCCTGGCATTGGTGAGTCGTTAGCACCGCTGATTGCACACGGGCTTAAGGACTTTGAAACGTTCTACAATAAAAACCGTAAATATTTAGCGAAGCCAATTTGCAAGTTGGAAAACAAGGTAAAGCAAAATCGCTTGAATGGCTTGGCCGTTTCTTTCACGGGTTATCGTGACAAGCAACAGGAAGAATTGATTGAGCAATTAGGCGGAAGCGTTGTTTCTTTTGGCAAGCATACCGACGTTTTGCTATACTCAGCAACGGGTAAAGCAAGCTCGAAAGTTGCAAAAGCTGGAGACAAGGCGATGACGTTCGAGCAATTTAAAGAGCGTTACCTGTAATCCGACTAAATGAGAGTACCAAAAATGCTATCGCTAATTCTTTCGCACCCGCTGTGCTTGTTGCGTTCAATTCGTCACAGCAAAGAAGCTGATGACTTTTATCAGAAAATTCTGACTAGCAAAGACCGCATCCGTTTCGATTTTTGCTACGGTGCATCATTTTGTACAATCGTGCTCGATGATACCTACTACAGCTTTTATGTAGATAACGGATCGTTCGGCTCTTTTAACTTTTTATCGATGGTGCTTGTCGGTAATAATCCGCGCCACGGGTTGCAGATTTTACTTTCCGACAAGTGTCCGAAGCTGTCTATACAGGCAAAGTTTTATGAATTAGTCGAACACTATCTTGACGTGTATAAGACGATTCAGGAAGAAAAAACGGAGTACGAAAATTATGTTGCGTGAGATTGCGGTTGCACTCAAAAATTGGCATAGCGTGAAAGAAGCGCTTGATATGCCATATAACGAGGAATACGATAATTTTCTGTGTGAGTTGCTTCACCTTCAAAAGAATTGCATGTGTAAAATCAGCGAGGATTACTCACGTGTAATTGTGTCGTATCGTGGATCGACCTACGCTTTTCCTGTACGTCTGTACTATGGCCTGTATCGCATGGAGGTACTTACCAATTTTACAGACAAGGCGAAAGTGATTTGCTATCGCTCAGGTATGCGACCGCGTTTGTCAACATTGCTCCGTTTTTACGTTGCTTTTGTTGAACGCGCAGAAAATGAGCGTGTTACCACGATTCACGCAGAGGATAGTCAATTCTTTGCGGATCAGCGTCACGCCTTGCAGTCAAAGCTAAATTTTAAGGAGTAGAAAAAATGGGATACGACGGCTATATTGAGGTGTATCCGAAACAGGATGACAATCCTGATTACGTGTTGCAGGATCACACGGAATTTATGCGTTTGCCCGCACCGTTTGAATCTGTCGATTTTTACCACACAGATTATTCAGACTTCCTGCACGACACCATTGTTGACTACTACAGGTCAAGGCATCCCGAACTTCGGGATAAACGGCTATCGTGTTGCTATTTCAAAATCACGCCTGCTATTTGCCTACTGTTGGAGCAGGCGTGCGAAGGCTCGGATCATCCGAATGCTAATTTTATTCGTGACGAACTAATCACACGGGTAGCTGACGATTCGCCCTACGAATTCTACTACTTCTTTGACTAATTTTAGGCTATGCGCGGTGCTTGCATATTTTGCTACTCCTTTAATGCTTGCGTCCGCGCTTTTCATTGACCCTTGCACGCGCTTTTCTTACCGAGTTCCTTGAGCGCGTAGACTTGGGGTGTGACGGGTACGGGTTGACCTTGGAGGTACCCGTCTAGGGCGGTGTTATGATGATAAAATAATGCCGCCTGAATTTTCCTACTGTTGCTAATTGCAAAACTTCAGCTACGCTACTCACAAGTTTGTAGGTTTAACGTGAGTAGCACTTTTCAGGAAGGCTTGTGCCTTCTTTTTTCGCACCTAATATTTTTGAAAACTGCGTGTTTGCTTAGGACTGTAGCTTAATGGTAAAGTAGCAGACTTATAATCTGTCAAAGCGTGCTATAGATAATGGCATGTTGCGGGTTCGAGTCCCGCCAGTCCTACCAAAAATTTCGTAAATACATTGCGTGTGCAACAGCACTCGTTTATAATGAGAGTACCTAACCAATACTCGAAAAGCTTTTGACAGGGAGCGCTCATTCGTGGTTAGCTTGAGTGAGATAACGTTGCCATTACAACGGGCTGTCATTTATCTTAATGGAGATAAGCTATGTGCATCTTTGATACGCGGCATTTAACTACCGCTGAAAAAATCGAAATCGGGGCAATGTCCACGATTTGTTCCTATGCTGAAGGATACGGTGTTACCTTAATGATTTTTTCGAACGATTATAACCCGCCACACTTTCATGTGCTTAAACAGGCTACGGGTAAACGGACGCTTTGCCGTTATTTGCTTACGCGTGACTGCCCTGAAAATGTGAGAGATTTAATTCCATTAAAGGGTGATACTGATTTGCCGCGACGTGACAAAGAAGCCATTGTCAAGTGGGCTAAGGACGTTGATATTGAAGCTGGTAGTATAACGAATTGGGCGTATTCTAAGATTGCTTGGAAACGTGAGGCTAACGTTCAATTGCCGAGTTGGTTTCCTACAATCAAAGAAGCAAAAGAGGGTAAGCTTTACCCTGATAAAAATCTTACAGCGAAAGGATAATAATGCTACACTTGAACGTCGATCATTTGTACAAACGCTATCATCACGATTGGCGAATCCGTGATCTACAAAAATCCAACGTAATTCACGGTGCGGTTAGCGTTGGTGAAAATTGGTGTGGGTATTTGTCGGATGATGGCACGCGCTGGTTTGTGTTCGAACAGGCTACAAACGATCGAGCCGCAACGCATAAATACCGACTCGTTTTCCATGATATTGATGATGGTTACTTTGACCGTTATATCAAAGACGATCAGGAATTATATCAGTTTTTCGATTCGTTCAAGTTTAACGACTTGAATCCCGCAGAGGATTTAACGTCGTCGTAAAGTCTAGCGGCGCTTTTTCGTAAATACTAGTTATACGTGAAAGTGAAAAATACGTGCGCGGCTGGCACCGCCTGCACTATTAGCAGGAGCTAGGTTCGAGTCCTAGGCGTGCGTCCGAACTAAAAACTCCTTGATGGGGAAAGGAAGCAGTTACGCTGATTCTGTACAAAAATCAGCTTAAGGTTTAATCGGGTAGCCGTTTCGGTACTCAGCGGAGATAATTGCATAGCAAAGCCGATTGAATTTTAAAAAGCGTATCGGGCGAAGGCACCCCTCCTCACCACTTTTAAACGCCTAGTTCGGTACGCTTTTTAAAGTTATAGGTTATGGCATTCGTGACGGCTCCCCTTCTGCGCCATTCTTTCTCACACCTTACTCCCTGGCGCGTGGCTTTCGTGTATCACCTCCTCTATAGAAAGCAAAGACAAAATGTCTATTCAAGCTTGACCTAACGAATGCCATAACCTATAATAGGAATAATGCCGCAATAGCTCAGTTGGTAGAGCAATTGTTTTGTAAACAATAGGTCGCCCGTCCGAGTCGGGCTTGCGGCACCATTTCTCTTCGTACCAAGCGAATTATCCGTTTTATAGCTTGGATTGCGGTAGTAAATATAGAAAGCGGATACCGCTGTGCATGATCGTAAAATGTACAGCGGAAAAATGCGAGTAGGTACTCGGCGCGAGGTTTATCTGCAAAAACCTCGATGCTATCCTAGGTTTCGTTTGGCTGATAGCTCTTATATGAGGATGGGGTTTATGGAAACACGAACAATCACGCAGTACTGCGTTTATGGACTGCTCCTTAACGATATGCGCGGATGCTATGAAAATCAGCATCTTGTTGCTCTTGCGTCTAGCCGTGAGGCTTTGATCGACTATCTGCGAACGAATAGTGTTAAACCGTATTGCGACGAAAACGGCGGCGCTGATGACTACGGCAATCCGCACTCCTATCACAAGGTTTTTGCGAAGGGTAGTCCGTTGGAGTGGTATAACGAGTTTGAGCACAACGGCAAGATTATTGACGAATGGCTCACAGAGGAGCAGTTTGCTGACCTGCAGTCACGCTATACCTTTATCGGGTGAGTATGTACTACACAACAAATCTCACAACAACGGTTTGTGGTCAAAGTACCGCAACCGTTATTGCCGACACAACGTGTAATGGCAAACGGATTACGACTTACGAGTTAGTTTTTCCTCGTTACATACATTCAGAACTCCTCACGCATAGGATGTTTAGCAGGAACGCCTCGTCAAGTCGCGCTACACCGATTGCCGTCACGTGTGCAGAGGTAGAGAACGATCCCGTCTTTTTTGATTCAGTCGGATTAAATCAGCCTGGCATGGTTGCGGGTGCTGAAATTCCTGACGATCAAAAAGAGCTGTTCAAAAAAGAATGGATTGAACTCGGACAATACGTTGCATCAAAAGTACGCGATTGGGATTCCCGTTTCCATATTCACAAACAGGTATTGAATCGCGCACTTGAGCCGTGGCTAAGAATTCGTGTAATTCTTACTTCGACTGCCTGGGAAAACTTTTTTAAACTTCGCCTAGCTCCTGATGCCAAGCCCGAAATACGCAATCTTGCATTGGCTATGCAACAGGCGCGGGAAGCGAGTTTTGTAAATGAATCCGAGTACCATACGCCGTATTGGGATTCACCTTTTGAAAAAGACGATTTTTATACTAGGGTAGCTCCTAGTTGCGTTGCACGCTGTGCTCGTGTATCATACTTAAAACACGATAGAACAGAGCCAACCTTGAAAGAGGATATGGCGCTGTATCGTAGGTTGTACAACAGCGGGCATTGCTCGCCGTTTGAGCACGTTGCAATTGCTCACGAAGGGCGGTTTGCAAATTTTGATGGGTGGGAAAGCCTAAGACATATTTTCTTTGGCTTGTCCACAGACTAGTAGTAGCGTACTCCTTTTAATTGCTACTAGTCTTTTTTAAAGACGCTAGAGCGACTATCTTTTCTCTTTTGAGAAGCCTTATCTATACGTTTTAGCGTCTTCTTTTTAAAGGGCAATTTTCCGATTGCCCTTTACAAAGACAAAGGAGTAGCTAATGGATATTTTAGACTTGAAAAAAGCTAAGCCTGTTGACGACCTCGAAGCGACTGACACGTTTCAGCCAGTTACGGTGACGTTGAAAATCACAATGCCCCGTGTTTGCATGGAGGCGTTTCTCGGTTTTCTGCGCCGCTTAGTCGAATGCGGAAATGCAGGTCGTAGTCAGTGGGTTGGCTATTACATTGATGGACAAGTAAATCATCCGCAGATTCAAGTGTCGCGCACGAATGCTAAGTGCATGGAATACACGCGTAGCGCATTCACGTGTGACACGGGTTTCGATTATAGTAACTAGGCAATCGGTTTGACGTAAAGGGATCGCAACCCTTCCGAGAATCCATGAGTCCATCAAACGGTTATAGTGACACCTACGAAGTGGATTCTGCCTAGTTATTATTGGGGCATAGCTTAATGGCAAAGCATCGGACTTTGACTCCGAGTATGCAGGTTCGATTCCTACTGCCCCTGCCAAAAATTTTGTACTTGACAAATTAAAAATTTGTGGTACAATACGAATTAACCAAATGAGGATTGGTTCAAGGTTTAGCAGGTGCCCTGTTAAACATAGTTGTGGGAACACCCGCAAGGGAATGCCGAAGTACCACAGCCAGTAGGCAAACGGTAGCAAAGCACAGACAAGCGGGCTGAAGCGCCCTGTGTACCGAATACGCACCTTCAGCAAATGGTTAGGCATCCTCAGTAACTAGACCGCACTTAACCGACTCTCAAGAGGGAAACGCGGCGCGTAGAGACGGCGTACGGTCTCACTTACCTCGTTTACCCCTGTTTGGCTATTAAAAACGAGTTACTGCGTACCAAGCTCGGACTTGTTTTTAATCTTTGCCATATAAAGGGATTTGCGGATCTTGATACGTCATAACGTCTGTTGCTACTAGCGCAGATTTTCAAGATCCGTATTTTTAAAGCGGCTTCGCAAGAGGCCGCTTTAAAAAGCGCAATGCAGGTTGTTCTCTATAGAAAGTGTTTGGTCAGACTATAGTCGGGTTTGCATTGCGCTTTTCCGTTTAGGTAGTAGCCCTGACGGGGATATTAAAAATTTGCTTCGTCACACCAATATGGGTGTTGCCTGAAGGGAATCCATGTGTCGTTCTTTACGCCTCGGTGAAGGCTACTACCTATGCTTATTTTTGAGTACAAGTGTGTTAAAGATCATTTGATTAAGTCACACAAAAAAGAATTCAGATTAACCGACGTTGAAGGCCAAATCCACGGTTTTATATCAACCGCCACAGATGCAATTACGCCGTTCAAAACTAACGACGGCTTTCTGTGGATTGCGTTCGAGTACATTGACGGCGTAGCACGGTTTTTCGGTTACAAGGATAAATCTTATTACTTGTACATGAACGTGCTAGACTTGTACAAATTTTTGTTGAAGTTTGAAGAGCGGGATTTCATGCAAGCCGACCTGCAAAAACTGCAACAGCATAGTTGACGTAAGGGTGATTGTTTCGGCAATCGCCCTTTTTTCGTAAATACCTAGTAAACAACACGGAATTTTATAAAAATGAGCCTGCCAAAAAAGATTGTAGCTAACGCTGAATTTACCTATCTCAATCCCGATAACCCTGAAGAGGGTATGCTGTTTTCCTATGAGGATTCAGACAAGCTGGCCGTAGGCGCTGTTGAATTGAGCGCACACGAACTTGAGCTGTTTGAAAATCAGCCGTCAATTTTCCTTGACAAGCTCCAGGCCAATCTTTCGGTTGCGTTGGATCGCAACTATCCGATTGACACAAAATTTTCTGTAGGCTTCGAGCCTACCTCCTTTTCCAACAAATTCAAACTCACCATTGAGGTAGAATAAAGCAGATTGTCGTTCCCGCAGTCTTTGAAAAGAATCAAGGCAATCGTGTTTTTGCACGATCAGCTACACGCATTTTAAGCAATCCTTCATGCTCGATATTGTCAAGCTTAGTAACGCCTTGACTTTCTTCGGCCAAGCAGGTAAGCTTGACCCAGCATTTTCCGCTTATATTTTTGAGCGCGTCAAAGAATTGCTTGAAAGCAAAGACGTACTCAAGGAAGACCAGGAAATGTTTATGCGTGCCCGTCCTATGCACGGGCATGAATTGCCCGTCGCGGGAATCGTTTACACGATAACCGTTGACGATTAATTGACACGGAGAGTACCATGAAACAGATCGACCGCGAACATCGTAAACGTGTGCGTTTATCCTCGCTGATTATTGCGATTCAGTCAAAGAACGGCGTGTCGTTTGAGGAATTGTCACTGCTTAACGGATATTTCCGCTGTGCAAATTACGTTGCACGCAATCCGGTTTACAAGCGTCAATTCGACGAATGCACACGTATCCTTGAGTCCGTCGTAGCGAGCAAGCGTGAAAAATATACGCTGTACGGTCGTTATTACAACAAGCTTGTTTCAGGTACTTATGTTATGTGCGACTTGCTTGACGTTATCTCTGATTCAGAGTTTCGTTTAGCCGCAACAAATCTGCACGTGAATTAATAAAAAGCCCGTTCACTTACGTGTGCGGGCTTTTTTGCATTTATTTCCCTCCCTTGCTATAATTATGCAAAGAGGAGGGGATATGTATCTTGTTTATATTTTCGACGGCTACGCAATGGAATTGCTAGACGAATTTCGCACCTACAAAGAAGCATTGCAGTTTGTACGTGCGAATCGCCACAATTACGGCGGTGAACTTTCGATCGAGCCGGAGGACGTAACGGGCATCCGTTTTTACGAATGGCAAGATTCGCACCGTCATTCGTTCAAATGCAAGTGAGGATTTATTATGTATTACGAAGTTAAGCGCGAGTCGCAAAGGCAGTGGACAAGCATCAATTCAGAGTACGAGTACACGGAATCGGTGTTTTTGACCCCGACACGAATAAAAGCTTTGTCTGGCGTAAAACTGTACGCTATGCCTACGGGGAAGTGGTTTCCGTCGAAAACGAAACTCCGCCTATCGGTGAATACGCACCGTTCGGACAGCGGGAAACGTTTCCGAGCGTTATTCGCAAATATGAGCGTGTTTCCTCCGTGTTGCAACGCTATAAAATGCGCAATGAATTAATTATGCTCCGCAAGCGTTTCGGCCTTGAAACGTATCACGACGTGAAAAAGTTGCGTGAACTATACTACAAAAATTATCGTGGCGCGATTGAACGCGTGCTCTCTTACGTCGGTGATAGCTCGTTTTATAATTCTATCGCATTACAAATTCGTGCATGGTGCAAGGAAAGCAATCCTCGATATAAATATCCGATCAGCAAGCGACAACTGGAATGCCTGTTGTAAAAATAAACCCGCCTAAAATGGCGGGTTTTTTAATTTTATTTTAATCAACGTTAAAAAGGCATAACCGCTATGTTTGAGCAATTTATTGAGGATTTTTTGTCGATAAATCCGCATCCGACTCAGCAACAAGTCGAATGGCTAAAACAAAGCATCGGGGTATCGGATTTTGACTGTCCCGATTTTTGCTCTGAAGTTTTGGGGCAAGCGTACAAGCGTGCGAAGCTTTGTGCTTTGACTGAATCGGAGCGCGTTTTAATTAACGACTACAATCCTGCATTAACTGAAACCGACAATTTGCTTATGAACGACGGCGATAATTTTACGCCGCCTGAAAAATTAGGCAATCAGGACGCGTTGCGTGTTGACGGCATCGAAGAGGATAATCCGTCGATTCAGGAGCTAGAGGTGTACAATGCGGGTAACTGATTTTCTGCCGAAAGATTGGGAGCATCAGCCTGTTAGCTACGACTTGCCCGCTTGCTTTAAGCCGAACTTTGCTGAAGCGTGGAAAACCGCCGTTGACGTGACAAGCAAATTCACTCAGACGCATAAGGAGCATTGGCTTTCTGCTATAGACTCGTTTCTATACAGTTGCTACAGCAATAACAACGATCCTTTCGTCGATCCAGCCGAGACTGTCAACGACCGCATTTACAATCAGATACTTACTACCTACCGTGCGGCCAAGGATTGGCTACGCGGGGCGCAGGATTTGAACTGCGTTGTAAACAGCGCAAACTCCGAGATTGTTCTGACGGTGACGGCCAGGCGTCAGTACGAGCCGAACGAATGGCTTGAGCTGACTAAGACGTGGGAGGCCGTGGGCGAATACCGCGTGTTTAACGGCTCAGGCTATACCATACGGTCTTATGTTGATCGTCCCCTAGACAACGGGATTGAATCCGTGTATAATTTTGACGTATCCTTAGTGATAAAGGATTGGCCTGTACTTGAGTTCAACGGCCTACCGTCTGAATCCGACGTGCAATCCTTTATCGTCGAACTGTACAAGTTAGTTAAACGGATCAGTCCATAATGAAATCTATCGGCGTAACGAATGACTGCTTTAATCTGAAGCAGTCAATGAGCAAAGACGAACGGGATCGCATCAATTGCCTTCCGTTTATGGCTTTGTATCGTGGCAAGCTTGACCGCAAGGTTAATGCTATGACCTGCATCCTGTACCGATTTTTCAGTACAGCGTTGCCGCTTTTGACTAAGTACAAAATTAATTCAAAAGCGCCGAAGCCGTTTTATGCTCAGGCCACGTTGCGCCGTTTTGATGATCATTACGACGTACTGTTTCGCATCGACATCCGCAACCTTCGTGCTACGCAAAAAGAAACCCGTGAAGGTGCAGAGGAGGGCGAATGGCGTCTTTTGATTGAGCGCATTTTTGCGACGAACTCCGCTGATTGGCATTATACAGAAGTCGAAGCGGACGTAACCCCCGATTGGGTTAAGCAATATCCTGACGGTGAATTTGACGAAAATGCAACGCCCGAATCCTTAAGCAAGGATATGGGCAATGAGGCATTTATGCGCTTGATTAATGCTGAATCCTCGCTTGCTGTAAAAATCAAGGCGTTGGATAATCTAGCATTGAAGCTTTCGGGTGAAGCTTTGAGCGAAGGCCAGGATTTAAAGACAAAGCAAATTTTTGCCTGTCTCGAATCCGTGGAATTCAATGGTAAGGACGGTTTTATTGAGGTGCACCTGCACGTGCAGGCTGACGAAGCTTGCGCGTTGTGTCAACAGCCTATGTTTGAATTGGTGCGCCCGATTGACCTGTACCCTATGTTTGTTTCGTGGGCCTCAAACGATTTCAAAAAATCGCCTGAAGTCTCGATTTCAATCAGTCGCATTGCAAATGCCCTCGATCCGTCGCACGTCAAATACAGTAAGTGCAATGAATACGGCTTGCTGTTGAACGGTGACGCAAGCACGCTCGGACAGTATTTAGGGTGTCCGCTGTGGTTGCCGTCTGAATGCAACAATGCTGTTGCTTACGAAGAAGGTTACAACAAGGCTTGCACCGTTGAAGGCTCAGACGATTACCGCTTGCAACCTGGCAAGGCTCCGTCTAACATGATGGTGCTCGTAGATTGGGCAAACGGAAAATTCACGTACAGCACGCAAGCTGGCAATCTTGCGGTGTTGGATTTGACGCAATGCCGTAAATTTACCGCATCCCACGCTTTGAATTATTTAAAGCGCACGCACGTTAACGCGCAGGAATTTTGCGATAATATTTATCGCCTCGTTATGGATTTAACGTTGAGCGTTGACGTGCGCTATTTGCGCTTGAATATGGAGCAGGGTTTGCAGGCTTCAGGGATTAACCGCAACCTGTTGACGCTGTGGGATATTTGCTCGAACTCGGCGTTTGCTCAAGTCTACGATACAATTTATAAATTTACGTTGCTGTTTCAGCAAAGCTACACACGTCTAAACCGCTCATTGGCGACTACGGTTTTCGATTTAGGAACGTATTTGACAATGGTTTATTACGGCGGTGAAAATGCGAGTAAGGCCGAGGACGAAGCGTTGATGCTGACAAGCCCCGCCTTGAATCAAAACGTAGCACCGCATTGGACTGCGCCTGCTTTGCCTATGGTGCGTCAAGGCTCGTACTTAATGCCGCATCAATGGCGCGTGTTGAATCGTATGCGTCACACGCCGAACTTTGCGCTGTGGCCTATCGGTGTCGGCGGCGGCAAAACCTACTGCACGATTTATGACATCTTGTCGAATTACGTGAGCGGGCGTAACGCTCCGTATTTGATTCTGTGCCCAAACAGCCTGGTTAGTCAGTACGTAACCGATATTAATTACATTACCGAAGGCCGCGTTAACGTAATACCGATTGAGACTCACGTTATCAAGCGCAACGGCTATCAACGCTTGCAAAAGCTGTTTGAGGTTGCACCGCGCAACACGATTGTTGTTTGCTCTTACGATACATGCTCCTACAGCGCGTATCAAATCAATTACGGCTCGCGTGCAATTACACGCTACCCCGTTGTTGAATTTTTGCGTCAATTCCGTTTCGGCTATTGTATGTGCGACGAATCGCACCTGCTGAAAAATAACAGCCAGCGTTCGCGTGCAGTCCGTACCTTGATTTCCGAAATTTCCGTTGTGCGCATGGAATCGGGTACGCTTGCATACAATACCGTTGACGATATGGCAATGCAGGTTGCCTTGCTTGACCCGTCGATTTTCGGTACGACTACGGAATACAAAGAGCGTTTCTATCAGAAAGACGATAACGGGCGCATAACCAACGTTATGAAGCCTGGCGCTGAAGGTGCAATTAAGTACGCAATTCAGGAAAATCTCGTTTTGGCATCGGCCAAGCGTGAAGAATGGGCGGCGCTTTTGCCCGACCCGATTACTGAATATTACGCTGTGGATTTGTCGCAAAACGAGCGCACGATTTATGAAGGACTGATTGCCGAAGCCGTTGACGAAATTCAAAAGTCGGATCAATGGAAACGTGCAATGGATCGCCTGAATGATATGAAAAAGCAGGCGGACGCTAACATTGACGAAATCGCCGACCTTGAGGATTCCTTGTGCGCACAAATTCAGCCGTACTTGCAACGTGTTGAACGCTTCCTTGTTGCGCCTGAAGCTGAAACAGGCATTAAGGGCGAAATCGGTGAATCGGCAAAAGCGAAAAAGTGTTGCGAATTAATCAAGCGTCACTTGGACTCGAATATTCCTGGCAAGGTTATCGTCTTTGTCGAAAACTTGATGTCGGCATCGACGATTTATGAGGTTGCGGCTAATCACGGTTTAGGTGGTTGCGGTTTGCTGTATAAGGCTGAAGAAAAGGCCGAGATGTTACACCGCTTTAACACCGACGATTCAATCAAGTGGATGGTTGGTGTTGAAACGTCGATTAACACGGGTTTGAACTTGCAGGTCGCCTCACGCATTATTCGTGTAGAATATCCTTGGACGCCTGGGGCAATCGAGCAAGGCGACGCACGTATTTTGCGCCCGCAAACCCGCACCGAAGAAAAACGCTCAAACGTTTACTTCGATTGGATTTTTGTTGACGGTACAACGGATTCGTTAAAAATTGCCCGCCTGATGTCTAAGACGGTGCGCATTGCCCGATTCGAAAATGACAAGGACTCGCGCTATACGAGTCTAGGTGTCAAGGCTGATAAAGACGGATTGCCTGTTGATACGGTGCCTCCGATTTCCGTGACGTTGCAGAATATTCGTTCGGCCTACCGTTTCCGCATCAAAGACGCCGACGGTACGAATATTGCAGGTGAATTGTCTGAATATGCGGAAGTGCTCAAGGCTTTGCATGATTTGCGTGCAGAGGATTACAAGCTGTATCGTGCTAAGCACGCCGACGAAATTGACGAAAACGGGCGATTGAAAACGGTTGCGATTGACATTGCAAACGTGCCCGAGGACGCTAAATGGCTGGCGTGCGCCCCGTACACTACCAATATGACCTTCCCTGTTTCCGACCTGTTGCGCCTAGTTCGCTTGGACGAATATTTAGGCCGACAAGTAAACGACGAATCCGACGATAAAGTTATCCGCTCGGATTTGAAGGGGCGGCGCGTTTGGACAGAATACGGCGAATGTTCGATCCGACAAATTAACACGAATCACGTTTCGGTTATTCCCGTAAACTGTGATTACTACGTGAAAATGCGCCTCGATCAGGTATTCCTTTTTGCCAATTCCGCCGTTACGTCTAAGGTCGTAATGCGTGCGTTGATGCGTGAAACACAACTAAACGGCGTAATCGTACCGAAGGCAATTATCCCTGAAGAGGCTAAGGCGTTGCGCCGTTCGGATTCCCGCTTTGTTGACGATACGCAAAAGCAAAAGGATCAGGATCGCATCAAGGCCGATTTGACAATTGGGCTTGCGGTGACGCTTGTCAATAACAAAATCGGGTTGCGTTTCTACGATTTCAATTCGCATATTTTCGCATCTGGTATTTTGCAGGATAACGGTTGGCGTTTCCCTGTTGCGCATCATCGTGTGCGCATCAATGATGCACGCGAACTCAAGCAATTCTTTAAGCCGCTGTTGCTGAATGGCTACAAATTCCAAAAGCCGTTTGACTACTCCAACGTGTGGCAAACGATTAGCCGTGTAATGCGTGACAGTCGCTATTTTGCTAATGGCCGTGTGACGAAAAAGGCGGTTAACGCACTAACCAAGCGTTTTGAATTAACCGATCCGACGCAGTGGGTAACGCGTAAGACGAATGCCGCAGGAATTATGCGCATCATGCCTATGTTTATTAACGGCTATGTGTATGCGACGATTCCGAGCGAAAAAGTGTACGGCCTTGCTCCTGAAGTTATGAATTTAACTACAGGATGGGAGGATAGCAAAAACGCAATGGAGCGCTACTTCGATAATCCGCAGGATTTGATGCAGGCGTTGAAACAGCTAGAGGCGTCACGCATAGTCATTGAAAATAAAAATCAAATCCTCAATTTGATTAATAAGTTGAAATAAATAAAAACCCGTCTTAGTCAACTAGGACGGGTTTGAGGTATTTTTAATGAATACTAATTTTAGAGGTAACTACGGCGCATATTACCGCAATTCGAACGCAACGCAGGGTATCGGGAAACAACAGCGCAATAGTGCTGTTGGTAGCGTATCTGTGATTGCACAGGAAGCGGGAGAATTTTACGTGTCGGCGTCAAGCATTATGTGCTTGAAATATGATCAGGGCGGTTGCCTTCAGGCTACAGGCTCCGACGTTGAAGTCTCGTTTACATGTGAGTCTGCCGATTTTGCTACGGATAAACAAGCAAATGAAAAAGGGCTTGTGCATTGGTGCAATACGCTGACGGTTAAAACCGACACGATTGAAGCGTTTCCGATTCCCGCATTTTCCGCGTTGAAAGCGAAATTTAGTGCGCCAGGTATTCTATACATTGTAACACGTTAATTATGCAAATTCAAGCGACCAAATTAAAGCAACAAGATCCGTCTATTGTATCACAGATTGACTTGTCTTTTTTACCGTTCGCCGCACAGAATTACAGCATTAGTCCAAACATTGACGATTACCTGATTTTTACAACGCTGATTTGCCCGTCCGATTTACCGAATCGAAACGGCATTGCGTTTCCGTTGAGTGAGTTGATTAAATTCACCCCAACACCTAGCCCGCACATGGTTTATAAGGGCTGGTGCGGATGCCCCGTTTGTCTGGAACACTCCAATGAGAACCCCAAAGATGCTATCGGCATTATTTTCGATACGTCTTTGACAAAGATTCAGGGCGTACAGGGAAATATCTGGGCGGTGACGGGTGTACTCGGAATCGACAAAACAAAAAATCAGGAAATTGCTCGTAAATTTGCAGACGGCGAAATAAATACTGTGTCAATGGGTGCGCTTGCATCGAGTTTTACTTGCAGTATTTGCGGTGCTATTAACGACGAATTTCACGGATGCTCGCATATTCCCGCTAATTCAACAGGTGACGTTAATTTTTATCCTGTTGTTGACGGCGAGGGAAATATCGAAATTGCATTTTTAAATGCACACGGATTAGATCCAATTGAAACGTCCGTTGTAGCCGACCCTGCATGGGCACCTGCCCTGTCGGATACGATTTTGCAAAAATAAGCAAATTGTAATTTTATTTTAGTAGTTGAATTAACTACTGTTATTTTAGAGGGAATTTTTTTGATATGAGAAAAGCTGTAAAAGCGGCTTCGACTCTGCGCTCCGATAATCTGGATGCGCTGTATCTCGAAGAAAACGACACAGAACTTCTCAATCATCAACACCCGGCAGATCTGCTAATTGACCCTGACGAAATTAAGTCGGGTGATACTCACCGTATTTTTTCTGCACTCCGCAGAAAGAAAGTAAGCGCGGAACCTGTCAGTTTTGATGACCTTGACGAAGAAGATTTGCTAGTTGATCCTGACGAGGTGGATTTTCCTGTTGATCCCGTCGATGACGACTTGCTTGCGGATACCGACGAACAAAAGGAAGAAAATCCTGAAGTGACTGAAGCTGATCCGCTTGACTTGGTGCAGGCTGAAAATGAAACGGACGTTATGCCGTCCGATATTAAGCCTGAAAAGAAAATCGAGACTGAAGAAGCCCTCGATAAGACCGAGGACAAGGAAAACGACACAACCGACGTTCAACGCGCAGGTGACAAAACGGGTACCGCTGTTGAAAAAGTGGCGGCCAAGAAGGTAAAAGCCGAGGACGAGGCTGTTGAACTGCAAAATAATCAGGAGGCCGATAAAGGTCTTGAGGTTAATGCAGAATTCGCTATTGTCGATCTTGACGCTATTGACGACGATATTGACGACGTTGCTTTCGCCGTTTGCGGATCAACTAAGATTGTAATGCACGGTACACGTGTCATTGCTGAAATGACAGACGAAGCCGCTGAAGCTTGCGGTGTTTCTGACGTGTATCTTGATGACGAATTTGACGAAGCGACTTTGAGCGAAATTCAATGCAAGGGCTTGCGTGCAGGTCTGCGTGCTCAGGGCTTTACCCTCGCCTCTGTCAAAATGAAGGCTAGTGCTCAGGTTGCGGCTACCGTTGCTAAGGAAGTTGCGAACAAAACAGCACAGCTCGCGGCTGAAGCCAAAGTCCGTGCTGATAACATGGATCAATGCTTTGCTCTGGCCGCTGAAGGGATTAATCGCAATCTGTTTGCCGATTATAAGAACACGTTGCGTGCAAGTCTGACTGAAAATCTTAAGGCTCTCGGCATTCGTAATGCTTCCCGCATTGTTGCATCTGCATTTGCCGAACATGGCAGTGAATATGCGAAGTCGCTTGTTAAGGCCGCTTCCGATATTGCCGACCTGCCCGAAGACTCACGACTTGGCCTCGCTTCTCAGTTTGACATGACTGTTGAAGCCGAAGAAGACGAAGAGATTTTGAGCGACCCTAATCTGTACGGCGATCCTGTTGCAGGCGAAGACGAAACTGAAAATGTAGATGTTTCCGATTCCGTTGAGGCCGCATTGCGCCGCCCGCTTAAGGCTTCCGTTACACGTCGCGTAATTGATACTGAAACAAGTTTGCCTTTCGCAAGCTACATTTAAAAGTTTAAGGATAAAATAAATGCTTTATATGCCGAATTGCGCTCTCTTCGATTCTGAAGAGGCCGTGCTTTCCCCCGCCGCGCACATCACCGCTGAAGGCCAAGCCCTGGTTGCTACGCCCGAAGGTCTGAAGGAATCCGCTGGCACCGCAGGTGAAGTTTTTGCAGGTTTTGCCGTACAGCGTGTGAGCGCTACGCTTTTCCTTGAAAACTATTTTGTTGGTGTTGAAGAACTCACAGTCGCTACCGCAGGCTCTCTGATTCTTCAGCGTGAACCGCTTTCTGGTGACGTTGTGGGTATCGTTAACGTTGCTACGGGTGCTGTTATTGAGGGTGAAACCACCGTTGACGGTGCTACGATTTCCAACGAAAACCTGACTGAAGGTCTTGAAGTCCGCGTTACTTACAAGTACGCTATGAGCGTTGTTGAAGCCAAGTCCCGTATGGGCGACGTTCAGCCTGGCGGCGCTTCTGGTGTTATCGTTGGACAGATCGGCCTTTGCTCTCGCGGTACGATTTACACGAATTGCTTTGATACCTCTAAGAATTGGGCGGCGGCTACCGAAATTAAGCTTGCGGCCAACGGTATGCTAACCGATCAAACAGGTAAGGGTACAGCTATTAAGGCTTACGTTGTCGCTACCCCGACCTCTATGTATCCGTTCCTTGGTGTCAAGTTTAGCGCCGCTTAATTTTGGAGAATGATTTAAAATGACCACAAAGAAAATCAAGATTAGCGCAACCCGCCGCCCCGCTGTTGCCGCTTCTGAATATAAGATGCCTGGCGAAGCCAGCCGCATGGTTGGCGCTAACGGCGAACTGAACGCTTCCTCGAAGAAGGATCTTCTTGAACGTCAGCTCAAATTCCTTCAGGCCGCTTCTCGCGGTGAACTCGCCGCCGATGGCGACGTAATAACTACTGAAGCTCGTGCAAAGCGCATTGAAGCCAGCCGTCAAGAACTCGTCGCTATGTTTAACGACGAAAGCCGTCAGACTCAGAAGGTGCTCGGCGAACGTATTGCCGATTCGCTTTACGTGACTGCAAACCGTAGCGGTTTCATGCGTAAGTACCTCGCCAAGCAGACTGTGGAACAAGGCTCTATTCCGCGTTTCCCTGTCCGCCAAAAGAATGTAGTCGGTGTTATGGCTACTGGCCCGACCAAGGTGCGTACTCAGATTATGATTGATAACTGGTACACACCGCCTGAATTGCAGATCATTGCTCGTCCGTTCGTGACGCAGAATGAACTCAATCAGAGCGCAGGCGACGTACTCGCTGAAAAGTACAACGAAGCTGTAGAAGCCCTTATGGTTAGCGAAGACCGTATGTGGTATAATCAGGTACAGCACCTCTCCAACGTTGAAAACGAAATGAGCGTGCTGACTGGACAGCTCACACCGTTTACGCTTTCTCAGGTTGCTCAGAAGGTTATGCGTTGGGGCCTGAAGCCCGCTCACTGCCTGATGGCTACCGACCTGTATTCCGATATTATCGGTAACAGCGAATTCTATACGGCTGTTGATCCTGTTGCCCGTCACGAACTCCTCCTGACTGGCCAGCTCGCTACGCTGTATGGCATGACTATTACGTCTGACGCCTATCGCTTCCCCGAACACAAGGTGCTCGGCGCAGGTGAATTCTATGTGATTTCCGACGAAATCAATCACGGTGCTTATTGCGACCGTGGCGGCATTACCTCCACGCCGACTGACATCACAACCGAACGTGTTGCAGGCCGTGGTTGGGTGCTTCAGGAAACAATCGCTATGTGCGTTGCAAATGCTCGCTCCGTTGCTAAGGGCATTCGCATCTAATTAAAAGGGGATTAAACAAAATGCGTAAACCTAACTCTACACTTACGCTGATGGCTCAGGCTGTGAGCGCTGGCCGCAAGGCTCGCGCCGCTAAGACTCAATCTCTGCGTGCTTTCTATGCTCGCAAGGCTCAGTCTTTCCTGTCTGCCGCCGCTAAGTCTACCGACGCCGTTGAAGCTATCCGCATTATTTCCGCTTCCAACCAAAAGGCTGAAGCGACTGTTGCGGCAAGCGCAAAGCGCCGTCGCGCCATTCGTGCAGAACTCGATGACGTTGTAGTTGACGACCTCGACCTTACCGCTGACGAAATCGTTGACGTTGATGATCCGCTGATGGCCGATGACGATAGCGACGATGACAAGTCCGACGAAAAGAAGGACGCTGACGAAGTTGATTCTAGCGTCGCAGGTGTTCTCTCCCGCGCACGTAAGCTTCGTGCCCGTCGCCTGCCGTCCGCACGCCGTCGTTAATTAAATCGACTCTGCAAGGGGAGCTATATGCTCCCCTTTTTGCTATATGGATCAGCAAACCCTAGTACCTATTGAAAATTTTATTTTTGACGGGGTTTCACAGCGATTAAGCCAATGCTTTAATTGCTACGTGCAATACAGCGACGCTGAAAATAAGACTCTCGAATTTGAAAAAATCCGAAAAAAGCAGGTTAAATTCCCGTATTTGTTTCACAACCTTGTAGGTGTGCAGTCAATTGATGATATGTACAACAACGGGGTTTTGGCACGCAAGGGTATCTGGGTTAATCAAGAGTCTTACAATGTACGTTCTAGCGTGCGTCTCCTTTATACGCGCTTTGAGATGCAGGCGACTTACTACACGAATCGTGACGCTGGTACAGACTCGGTGTTATTTTTCATGCGCCGTTGGCTTTTTGCACGGCGTTTGGGCTATTTGAAATTCAATGTAAATTACGGCAATACAAAATTAGCGTGTCACATTGAATTAAGCGAGTCGGTAAATCATCCGACGCAACCCTCCGAAATGGATGCAATGCCCGTGTATGCCGTGGAAAGTACATTTACTGTCTTAGGTTATATGAGTGAACCCGCGCAAGTGACTCGACCCGTACTCACCAAGATTAAAACTGCAACGTATATTGGTGATAATACGATGGTTAAGCCCGAAATAAAAGATTATTACTGGAATATTAAAAAATGAAAGTAGTCGTTAAAAATCGTACTACAGTCGCACGGTCGGTAGATATTATCAATTTGCGCACACGCGTAAAGACGCAAATTATGCTTCAGCCGAAAGCTACCGTGACGCTCCCGCGTGATTTTAGCGTTGCACAAAATTACTTGGCGCGTAATCCTAACACGTTGATTGTAGTGCAAAAGGAAAACTGATGTCGATTTTAGTTCAAAGAGCGTCAGACGTTCGCGTTGAAGAGATTGATCTGTCTCAGATTATTACAAGCGCTAGTTCGTCTGTGGCCGCAATTGTCGTTGTTTCGAAGCAAGGCTCTGCTACCCCGAAGCATTTTACGAACGGCGACGCTTTTCTAGTTGAGTACGGCAATCCCGACCCGAAGGTGAGCTACACGCATTATTGCGCGATTGACTTCTTCAAGAACGGCAATGATTTGTGGGCTGTGCGTGCTCTCGGTGAGGACTATAAAACGTCCGCTGTGTTGCTTTATCTTGACGGTGAACAAGTCAAGTTAAAGACGGTGAGCGGTATTGCCGACCCCGATAATATTGATTGGAGTACTTTCGGTGACTCGATTAAGCCGATGGCTGTGTTCTATCCGAACAAGGGGCCTGGCTCGTATGGCGACCGCTATGCAATCGGTATCGAAAGTGCGAATATTTCCGCTTTTGAAAACGGTGAAATTCAGGTAAAAACAAGCTCGCGTGACGGCAATTTGCCCGCCGCTAGTTACTCTTACATGGTATCTAAGATTGGCGAGGGCAATGTTGAAAGTCTAGCAAGTAACACCGTTGATGTCGTAATTGCCGCAGGCTCGGATCAGAATGCTGTAACCCTTAGTTGGGAAGCTGACCCGCTTGCAATCGGCTATCGTGTGTATGGCCGTATGGCTGACGGTTTCGGCCTGATTGAAGAATTGGGCGCGTCTAGCACGTCGTTTACGGATACGGGCGATTTGATTCCTGACGAATCTGTCAGCCCTGTTTTGAGCTATTCAGATTTGCAGGGCGGCGCAACCGCACCGTTTACCGTAAATATCTACGATATGGATTACAACACGTCTACGCCTGTTGAATCCTTCCAATGCACGCTTGGTGACGCAACCGATGATTCAGGTTATGCCTCTGAATTGACGGAGCGCATTAATCCTTATTCCAAGTACGTGCAAGTCGTATCAAATATGCTTGCGTTCGCCGAGGACGAATATCCTGTAATGCCGAACATTGACGCCACTCGTATGGGCGGCGGCGATTCAGGCACGGCTCCGACTTCGTTTGATATTGCTCAAGCTTGGAATAACTTCTCGAATCGCCAGTTGTACTCGATCAATATGCTCATTAACGGCGGTTATTCTAATCCGACCGTTCAACAGGCAATGATTGAATTGGCTGAAAATCGCGGGGATACCGTTGCGTTGCTTGACGTACCGTCTGCAAATCAGACTTGGCAAGCCGCAATTGATTATCGTAATTTGACGCTGAATGCGAACACAAGTTACGCCGCTTTGTTCTGCCCTGACGTTTATGAGGCGGACAATATTAATGGCCGTAACCTGTATATTCCGTTCTCAGGTTGGGCCGCATCTTTGTGCGCTTACACAGATAGCGTTGCGAATCCGTCGTACTCGCCCGCAGGTCTGAATCGCGGTTTGATTTCCGTGTTGAATACCCGCTACACGTATGATGATGCTCAAGCATCTAATATGTATAAGGCGCAGGTGAACTACACGCGTACATTTACGGGTGCAGGTATTGCATTGTGGGAACAGCTAACGCTTCAAGCGAAGCAGTCTGCATTGTCTTGGCTGTGCGTGCGTCGTATTGTAAACGTTATTAAGGTTTCGCTGTATAATTATCTGATTTATCAGCTTCAGGAACCGAACGACGAAGCAACCGAACGCGCAATTAAATCTTGTTGCTCTGACTATCTGAAGCAATTGCAACAGGAACGTGCAATTTCCGCTTACGACGTTCGCATTAAGACAACCGACACCGAGCGTGATGCAGGTATTTGCCGCGTAGTTGTTATGATTACGCCGACAATTCCGATTCACGAAATTCAGCTCCAAGTCGTTATTACGCGTCAAGGCGCGTCGTTTGACGAAGTTGAAGCACAGCTCTAAGGATTAACAATGCTGTTTCTCGCAAAAAATTACACAAAATTTCCTTATGAGCAATGTGAAGGGGTTATTTCCGTAAGTCTCATAATTAGCGACGCACCGTAAGGATAAAGGCAAAATAATGGATGTTATTACACGCAATGCTGACGATTTTAACAGCATTGAATTTATTCAAACACTACGCGAGTATTACATTGTAGCAATTCCTCGTGTGATTAATTCCTATGCCTATCAGGGAATTAAAACGCCCGCATCAGGCCATGCGCATTCCTTTACGACTGTTGCCCGTGCAACAAAAAGCATTATCTCCAAGCTTGACGGCGTAATGGCTAAGTTTGCTGATGCAGTTGGCGGTACGAATTTTGAAAAGCTACAGCGCGTTAAGCGTGTTGCTGTTGACAAGTACACGGAGGGTAGTGGAGCCGTTACAGTTGACTTTTATCGCGGCGGTTTCCAATACAATTATCTTGACGTTGATCTGTGCGTAACAGCTACGTATCTTGGCACGGGTATTGATCAAGGTGACGTGTCAATTTCCGTAAATATTGTTGTTGAGGATCAACACTAAACCGCATTGAAGGTTTTAAATGGCAAGATCTAGTCTGAATGATTTTCAAGGCTCGATCATCGACCCTGCGCAGACGTGGAATTATGATTTAATTTTCGAACGTCTGCCAACAGGGGTTAGCGGATCGACCTCAATGCTTCGCGTTCGCTGTCAATCTGTAGCGTTACCTGGCGTTACGTTTGAGCCTGTCGATGTTGAAGCGCACGGCATTAAGCTACGTTTCCGTGGCCGCCGTTCTTACTCGAATCAATTTACCGTAACTTTTGTTGAAAACGTTGATTATACCACGTATCAGTTGTTCAAGCAATGGTGCACGCTTGCTCTATCTTGGACGAACAACACGGGTGTGAGTTCGACTGTTTACAAGGTGCCTTGCGTGCTTACCGCCTACGATGATCCAGGCAATACGGTTTTCGAAGAAAATCTGTATGGCGTATGGCCGCAGGAAGTTGCAGATATTAGTTACGACGGCTCAGGCAATGACTATGTTAAGCCTGAAGTCACATTTGCATACGACTACAAGGGCGAATAAAATAAATGTTTAATCTGAATCTCAAGGGCGTCTCTACTGACTCCGTTTCCATTGTAGCCGCCCGTACAATTACACCGAATTTGAGCCGCGTGATTATTTCATGCGTTGGACAAGTGACGCCTGAAAAGATCAAGCTTGCCGTCGCTAAACAGCTAAACGGCTTCGGCTCAATTGTTGAATCCTCTTTCCGTCGCCTTGACTTGCCTGAAGTTGGCAAGTATCTCGCCGTCGGTTATGTTCGTGCGAATCGTGAAGTGCGAATCTCAACCGAAAGCGAAATCAAGGCAAATTACCGTGTGCTTTCTTCAAACATTCTTATGAGCAATGAAGACCGCTCGCTTTGGGAAGTGAAGAAAGGCAAGGCTACTACGTACCTTGCACGTCACGGTAACGAAGACCTGTCCGAGTTGGTGAATCTAGCTACCGCTAATTCTCACCCCGTTTCGTCTGTCACCGCCGCTGTTACCGCTTCGGTGCAACCGCAAAAGTTTGAATTCGTTACGTTCGTGAATGAGTTCGGCGACGTGGATCACGGCTTTGTTCTTTCTGCTAATTCTAAGAATGTAAAGCTTGTGGCAATGTCCAACCGTAATACCGTTGTGACGCCTGTTGCAACAATCATCAATGCGCATCAGGTGAAAATCGACCCGCTTATGGCTAAGGCCGTAAAGAAGCAGGTCGAGGCTAACACACAGGACGGTTCCTGGGCTGATGCTGAAGACTACTACAAGGAATTGTTTGCGTATGATCCCGCTTATATGCAAGAGTTCCTTGATGATATTAAGCAGACGGAAAACGCTGTTGCGTAAAAATTAAGGCCGCGTTTCGACGCGGCTTTTTTGTAAGGATCACAGAATGGCGGCTAATGCTGATTTTCTGATTACTCGCGCGGGCTTGAACGCCGCTTTGCAGGCGGAGGCACAGGGCGCAAAAATTAAAATCACGCAATTCACGATTGGCTCAGGTTTCGGTTATACGCCGACTGATGACATGACTGAAATGCAGGGCGATACGCTTTTCACGGATAAGCCTAGCTCTTTCAAAACGCTCACGTCGCTATCGAAACTAATTGTTTGCAAGCTACCGACAAGCGCTGGCCCGTTTACCTACGGCGAAATT